>OBEQ010108245.1_pt1 | contig 42245 bp, 67 predicted proteins | sample 1670901 | NCBI WGS metagenome assembly OBEQ01 (sample SAMEA104232315, study PRJEB22302) | groundwater metagenome | biome: forest; feature: aquifer; material: groundwater | place: USA | collected 2011-08-07 | depth 5.4 m
TCTAAACCCGTGGTAATAGCCGTAAGTTGCTTTATTTCCAAAAACGCTGTAGAATGCCTCTTTTGCTTGCTCAAGAATATCTTTTTGGTGGACTATGAACAAAACACGGCCTTTTTCTCCAGCAAAACGCTTGGCATCTAAAGCAGCAAGAAACGTCTTGCCCAATCCAGTTGCCATGACAACTAAGGCTTTGGTAAAACCTTGTTTTCGGGAGTTCTCTAAAGCCCTTAATGCATCCACTTGCGGTTTTCTTGGCTTAACTGGTTTTAAAACTTCTTTGAAAGAATGTTTTAACCACTCGCCCAATTCTGCCCTATCAACTAGTTTGATCCCAAGCTTGTCTGCAAGTTTCTGTGCATTTCTTGTAAAAGTTTGGTTGGTGATTACTACGCCGTGGTCAGCACCGTAGTACCCAACCGCGCTGTGAACTTCTTGAACTGCGGTTATTCCAACTGGTTTTGAATAGCGTTTAGCCTGAAAACAGTAAGTAAGCCCATTCTTTTTTGCTATCAAATCCACGCCATAGTCTTGGCTTGCCTTTGTTACTTTGACTTCAGAATAACCGTTTGATCTGATAACTGAAGCGAGTACTTTTTCGAAGTGGTAGCCTGTTGTAGCATCTAGATCCGTAAGAGAAATCGACATCGCATCCCATCCGAGCCCGTCATTTAAAACAATTCAAGCTAAATGAATATACCGCTAGAGATTGATAAACAGCCCCACTAAACACTGCTATCGAGCTATATTTTCAGAACACTCAAAAAAAGTTAGTGCGGTCGCCGGGAATCGAACCCGGGCAGCGAGCTTGGAAGGCTTATCCCGCTTTTGCGATAGTGCGCAATAGCGTTCGAATCATACCAAACTCCGCAACTTTTCCAAAGAGATTGGAAAAGAAGCTTTAGATCACGACCGCACAGTAGTAAACTAACATAAGTATTTGGTCAAAAAAAGCTTAAGAACCGTTGGCTTGGGTGGCTATTCCCTGCGAAATATTTATAGTGTTTCAAAAGTCGCCTGGAGGGTTAATTGCAATTTGGTTATTAGGGATCGGAAAGTAGGTTGCCAAACCTGTGGCCGGATAATTTAACGGCACGCTCGGCGTAGGCTCGGTGGAAAGTTATTTCAGCGGCAAACACCAAAGATGCCCTGCGCTTCTTTTGTGAAAGCATTGATGCAACTGTTGTGACGCATTCTAACGCGCCCACCCTGTCTTTTGCGGCGTCGCCCGTTAAATCCAGTTCCGAGGAGTGCTTGTTGAAGCCAAAGCCTTTTAACGAATCAAAGTCAACAAAGCGCCCGTCGAGGGTAATGTTGTGCTGGTTGTGAAGGAATCCGTGAGTCCAGCCGCGCGAATGCATTAATGCAAGGTTTTCTCCAACGGTCTTTGCAAGCCATGTTACGTACTCTTGTTTGGTAAGGCGTTTTTTGCCAAGCTCTTTTTTGACTGCCTGCATTGCCTCCTTAACTAACTCCGGGTTTGAAGCGTCAAGTACTCTCCCCCTGCAACCAAACGCCCTGAGAACAACTACTGGCTCTAAATTCTTTGGAAAGTTTTTCAGCCTCCGCACTCCCCTCTTGCCGTAGGAAGGCTGTTTTAGGATGCGTATGTGCGCAATGTCGGGCGCTATCCTTACTCCGGCTTTAAGCAGCGCTTCTGATGCGTCGCGCGAGTGGCGGGCGTACTGCCAGTCAAAAATGCCGGCCTCTCTGCTTGTAAGCGTGCTTATGCCAGCAGGCTTGCCATATACCTTGATGCCTTCTTGCGTGACTAGGCCAGTGCCTTTGAGGCTGAGCCAGGAATATTTGTTTCCGTGCACGTCTGCAAACACAACTGGCAGGGAGAGGAAGGAAGAGCGGGAAGTCGTCTGGTTGGAAATGGGGTTGCTTAGCTCAAGGCCTCCGCTCATTGAGTAAGGGTGCGAGAACACGCCGAAAGGCGAATTTCTGCCAATGACTGCGTTGAACGGCGAGCGGACTTGCTTGCTTACCCACACTACTCGGTGGGGCACTGGCTCGGCGTAATGAGTCACCATGAATGGTTGTCGCAGCAGGGAAATAAAAAGTGAGTGGGGGGTACGAGATTCGAACTCGTGTCACCAGCACCCCATGCTGGTAGGATGCCAGGCTACCCCAACCCCCCTCCAATTTCGTGTGAAATTATTTTGTTTGTAAAGCATTTTAACGGCTGGCACTGGGGAGGGGAAAACAAAAACTTGGAAAACAATGATATGAAAAAAAGTTGGTTTAGTAGCGCTTGTACGGCTTGATTTCTCCCATCAAGTCTGCCTGTGAGACAAACATCCTTCGGCAGCAGTAACGCGAGAGCCCAACTTCTTCAAGGACTTCTGAAGGGTTCTTGCCTTGCGAGGTTTGCGCAGTGAATTGCTCGTACTTGTCTGCGATTGGCTTTCCGCAAGACCAGCATCGGATTGGGATCATCATGGTGAATCTACCTCTTGAATAATTTTGCTTTAAGGCGTTTAAAGAAACTTTCCCTCTGCACTTGCTTTACGGCAATTTTCTTGTTTTTCTCAATTGGGTACCCGCAGTACCCGCATTTGGCGCATTCCTTCACGCCGGTTATCTCGTTGATTCCGGGGATGAGGATGGTTTCCGGCGAGTATGATCCAAGCGAGGGGGAAAGCAAGTCGGTGCCCCCGCACTTGCAGCAGGCCTTCACAACAACTGTGCGCGTGGTTGCGCGCACGGGTTTGGGCTTGCCTTTTGCGGCGGCGTTTTGCTTCAACTTGCCTTTCTCCTGCGTGGTTTTCTCAGCGGTATGACTTGGTGAACCTTGCGCGCGCCTTTGGCCCCTTGAATTTCTTGGGCTCTACCCTGCGCGGGTCTTCCACTAGGAGCGACCTGTCTGATTCAGTGAATTTTTTCTTAAGCAAGCCGTCTGCAGCGACTCCTACTAATGCTCGTGCGATTGCCGTTCGGGCTGCTTGGGCCTGGCCCATCGTGCCTCCGCCTTGCACCCACACTTTGAGATCAAAGCTGCCGGCTCCGCCGGCAATGTCGACTGGCTCCATGATTATTTGCTGTACAAAAGAGTTGTCGAGCTTGAGGACATTTACTCCATTGTAGGTGATCCTGCCAGTGCCTGGTGAAATGGATGCGCGGGCGATTGCTCGCTTGCGCTTTCCGCGCGTTACAAGCACTTTTGGCTTTCTCTTCCTGGCTTCCTTTTTGGGAAGTTCTATTGGTACGTCGGTCATTTTTAACACCAGTTTTTTACAAACTTATCAGGCATATCTTTTTTGAGGTTAATTTACTTCGTGCTTCCAGCCGAGCCGCTCGCATATTTCGCCCAGCGTAATCGATTTGATGAAGTTGCTTTTTAGGGCGTACTGCTGTACTGGTTTGCCAGCGTATTCGGAAGGCACTCCGATGTGTATCCGCAGGTTCTTGAATGCAGCCCTTCCGCTTGGCTTGCGGGGCACCATGCCAGAGACGATTTTCTTGTAGAGAAAGTCGGGCCTTCTTGGCCACTTGGGCGAGTGCTCGGGGTTGGACTTGTTTTGCATTCCGCGCTTTGCGCGGTAGCGGTCGACTACGCCTTTGGGGTCGCCGCTCATTACTGCCTTGTCTGCGTTGAGTATGACTATTCTTTTTCCTTGCAGGAGCTTTTTTACAACCATGGCCGAGAGCCTGCCAACTACTGCGCCTGCTGCGTCGAAGATTTCTTCGGGCAGCACTTTCTCGCGCGCCACTTTCTTTTCCTTCTTGGCTACTGGCTTTGCTTCTGCTTTTGGAATTGGTTGTTCTTTGTTTTCTGCCATGGAAATCAACTTGTTATTGTAAAGTGCTTAATGAAGTTTAAATGATTATTTTGACGCCTTTTGCCGACGGGTTTTGTTCAATCAGTTGCGGTATTGAAATTACTGTGCAGCCTGCTGCGGCGAGCTTTTTGGCTGCCGGCTTTGAAACTGACAGTGCGGCTATTGTGAGTTTCTTTGTGATCTTTCCAAGCGATAGCACTCTCACGGGCACTACGGCAGTTTCACCTGCCTTGCAGTGCTGCTCTAGTGAGTAGAGGTTTACTCCGTGTTTTATGCGTGCGCGCTTGCGGAGGAGTTCTGCTACGCGCTTCCACGCGCCGGCCTTGTTTTTGGATGCTGCCTTGTCGAGCAGGCGCGTAAGGCGTATTACTTGGAGGTCTTCCGGTCCAGTGTGCACCATATTTATCAGCTTTTGCAAAACTTTTGACAACTTAATTTATTTTTTTCCTAAACTTTTTTTGTTTCTTTGACAGCGTGAATGCGGGGGCTGGGATTTGAACCCAGGCATCCCTAAGGAACAGGAACCTCAATCCTGCGCATTTGGCCAAGCGTTTTGCTTCGACGCGGCCTGGCACAACCTTTTCTTTCCGTCAACGCTTTGAGGCCCGGCGAGCGGACCGAAGCGAGGAAGGTGGGAGAAAGGGTTGTTGAGGGCGCGTTTTCATGAAAACAACTTTTTGACCGGGCTCTGCCACCCCCGCACCAGATTACTTGAGCAGCTTTTTGAGTTCCTTTGCAGTTTCCCCCATGAGTTCCAGTGCGGCCTTCAACTGGCCTAGTGCCGGAACGTTGTTGTATGATTCAATTATGAAAACGAATTCGTCTTCCTTCTCCCTGTATTCTGCGGAGTCGGGGTTGTTTTGGGCAAAGTCCACTGCAGCGTCGCACTTCCATGCAACCACGTTGCCTTTTGCGTCTAGGCATGATGCAGGGAGGGCTTTGACGAATTCCTGGAGCTTCTGCGTGTTTTTCTTTACCACAAAAGTTGCGTAATGCGAGTAGGATGCGTGTGCGCACTGGAATTTTGCGTGCTTGCGCGATGTTCCAAGTACTGCCCATGCTTCCAGGCGTAGGTTCTGCTTTTCCGCCAGCTCTGCGATTGGGAAGTCGCCGTTGACTGGCGATACTTTCTCGTCGCCGCTCACTAAGTCCTTGCTGTAAACTGTTGCAGGGCCTTGTGCGTTGAGGGTTAGGGAAATTTTAGTGTCGGGTGCTGCCTTTGGGTCAAAGGTCAGCGGGAGCATTCCAAGGCGGTTTGCAATCATTTCGTTGTAGAGGGCAGAGTTGTTCTCGTAGAAGTCAACTTCCTCTATTGCAAAGCTTGGCAGCTGTGAAATGATTGTCCTGCGGAGTGCGTTGGCAAAGCCTATGTTGCAGCCTTTGATGTGCAGGACTGCAAGCGAGTCTCCGCGTTGTTCCAGTACGTTGAATTCCATTTTGGTTCACCTAAAATAATTGCCAATTGTTTGTTCTCTAATTGTTACTCTTTGCGTGAACTTATACTCTGCGCCCGCGTTTTCCGCCCTTGCGTTTTGTCGTGTCAGTTGGAATTGGGGTAACGTCCTCTATCTTGCCTATTCTCAGGCCGCTTCTTGCAAGCGCTCGGATTGCTGCCTGCGCGCCGCTTCCGGGCGTCTTTGTGCGGTGGCCTCCAGGTGCCCTTACTCTGATGTGCACTCCGATTATTCCGCGCAGCTTTGCCTTTTCGGATGCGCGGAAGGCTGCCTGCATTGCTGCGTACGGCGAGCCTTCTTCGCGCTGCGCTTTCACTATCATTCCGCCGCTGCCGGTTGCAATTGTTTCTGCTCCGCTTACGTCGGTAATGGTGATTATCGTGTTGTTCTTCGATGAGTAGATGTTTGCAATGCCCCACTTGCCTTCGTGCTTGACTGCCTCGCGGTATACCTTGCGCTCGTCGCGCCTGCGGTCAAGAGGCGAGCTGTGCTCTGTCTTGTTTTGCGCTGCTGCAACCGGCTGCGCTGGTGCAACGCTTGTTGGCTTTACCTGCTCTGCGGCGGCCTGGTGCGTAGTTGCCTTTTGGACCGCTTGTTCATCTTGGGACATTAGTTCATATCACCGTTTCAATTATGCTGCCGGAGCCGCCTGGGGGGCTTCTGCCTCGGCGGGCTTGGCGTGTTTTGCTTGTTGAGCTTTTGAATCGTGTTTTGCGTGTGGCTTGGGCGCTTCCGTCGAGTGGGTTGGCTCAACTTTTGTCGCCTGCTCTACTTGGGGGGCTGCTTGAGCTTCAGCGGGGGCGGGCGTGCTTTCGGTTGCCTCTTCGGGCTCTACTTTTATGGGCTCGCCGTACCAGCCAAGCTGCTTCTCTTCTGAAAAAGTCACAAGCCTTGAGGGGGAAGTGTTTTTCTGCCCGCCTATTGCAATGTGGCCGTGTGAGACAAATTGCCTTGCCTGTGCCATTGTCTTGGCGTAGCCTTTGCGCACAACTATTGTTTCAAGCCGGCGCTCGAGTATTTCGCGGGTTGAGAGGGAGAGGACGTCGTCTAGCGTGATGGTTGTCTTGTTTACAAGGAGGCGCTTGACTCTTTCAAGCAATTGGTTGGTGCGCACTTCGGTTCCTTCCCCGCGGCTGGCAAGCAAGCTTCGCGCTTCGCGCCTTATCTTTCTCAAGATAGTCTTGATTCTCCACAGCTCGTGCATGTTTTTGAGCCCGAAGTCTGCCAAAAGCTTGCGCTCTTCGCTGATTCTCTGGGCGTCCCACAGCTTCATTGGCTTTTCGTAGAGCTTGCGCAATCGTTTTGCTGAACCCATAATCAATCAACTTTTGTAATTGTTCTCAGTTTACTTCTTTGCTGCCACTGCGGCTGAAGGTGGTGCGGGCTTGGCCGCGTCTGCCTTTTGCGCCTTGATGGACTTCTTGAGCACTCCTACTGTCATTCCGCTTCTTCCGGTTGTGCGGTTGTGCTGGCCGCGTACTTTCTGGCCTAGGCTGTGCCTCCAGCCGATCCAAGTGCGCAGGGCTTTCTCTTTTTCAATGTCTTGCCTTACTGCAAAATCAAGGTCGCTTTGAATAGATTGCTTGAACTCGCCAGTGTCGTCTTCCCTCTGGCGGTTGACTAGGAAGTGCTTTACGCCGTGCTTTGAGGGGTTGCGCACGACTTCCTCTATTGAGGCAATCTGCGCGTCGGTAAGTGAACCCGACTTTGTAGTGCGGGGTATTCCCAGCTCTTTTTCAATTATCTTAATTAGTGAATTCGCTAGGTTTTGCCCAACTCCCTTTATTCTCGCCAAGCCGCGGCCTACGGGCATCGGGCCTTTTATGTCCTTGCCTGCAATGCGCACGATTCCACGAAGCTGCTCGATCTTGGCTTCGGGTTTTGCGTGGGGTTTTTCGTCTGCCAAATTAACCAACTTTTTTTGCAAAGAATTTTCTAGTGCCTTGTTGCTCGTGTAAAGAGCGCGCTTTACGCCGGGACTGGGATTTCCGTTTGTAGCCTGAACCTGTGAAAAGCAACAACTACGCGGTAAAGCGCAGAATGCAATTCCTAATGAAAACAAACAGGTTTTTAGGCAACCCTGAAAAACCAAAAAGGTTTTGCGGGGAATTCGAACCCAGGTATCCCTTGCGAGAAACTAGCTTTCGGTTCTATCCAACTTTTTATGCCTTAAAATTGTCGGAAGATTCCAGGCTAGCCCATTAACCACTCTGGCATCCCGGCACTAGCACAATAATTGTGTGAGAAAGGGCTTTTAAGCGTTTCTTTCAGCGGGGCTTACGTGGCTTTCGATACTCGTCAGAGGACCTAATCATCGGAGGCAACGCCTTAGGCACGGTTAGGTGGAAAGAAGCTAGAACTTCGCGTAAAACCCTGCTTCTTATCCCATTAAAGTCGGCGGCTTGCCCAAGCCCTATTGCGTTTGGAGTAGTGCCGTGGTCGCTGAGGTAGCTTAAAACGGCGGCAGACACTTTTGCGCTAGAATGTCCCGCAAGCATTTTTTTAGGCGGAACGAAATGGCCTAGTTTTTGAAGGCTTGAAATAACCTCTCCGAGCTTATCTTCAACGCAATGGTCTGCAACTATTTTGAGCAAAAGAGCAGCGTCGTTGCGCCTCTCGGCAGGCAAATCGTTGACTTTACGGACGTACTCCCGTACCGCCTTAGCATGAAGCTCTTCCTTAGGCAATTTTTTTCACCGCCATGACACCCAAGTCATTCACTACCCTTTCAACGTCCACTGCAATGCCTTTTTCGGAAAGCTTTTCGTTGCCATAGTTTTCAATTATCTGGCTTGCTGGCATTAAGGCTTTCGCCAGGCACACTAACTCACCTTTTCCTGAGAAAATGCCTATTGACTCGTTTTGGTGAATGCTGTCCTCTATTTCGTTGATGCCAGAAACTGCCAAGTCAGCTCCATTACAGAGGAATTTGACAACGTCGTCGCCCACCACCACTTTCTTCAATTTCACGGCCTTTTCTATTGGCAGCACGCATTCGCGCAAAGGCATTTCGTCGCCTTTTTCCTTCCACAGCCAATACCTGTCGCTTAGCTCCTGCAAGGTAATGCACAATTCTTCCTTCAAGCCCGCGGCAATGGTTCTTCGCAGGTCAACCATTTTTGCCTCGCTTCCAAGCATCACACCAATGTCGCGCACAAGCCTCCGGATGTAAGTTCCGCCCTGCACCCTTGAATCGAATAAAACCAGGTCGCCTTCCTTCTCTAGCACCTTCAGTCCATAAATTTCCCGTATTCGCAGCTGCTTTTTCACGGCGCTCTCCAAGGGAGGCGTCTGATATATTTTCCCGCGGAAGTTTTCAAGCACTTGCTCCAAATCCTTTTGCGGAACGTCTGCACCTAGCTTCATTACGCAAACGTATTCCTTTATGCTTCCAAGCATCATTCCTGCAAGCTTGCAGGAGTTTTCCAATAGGACGGGCAGTACGCCGCTCACTTCCGGGTCGAGAGTTCCGCTGTGGCCGGTTTTCTTAACTTTAAGGATTTTTTTGACAAACGCGCTCACCTCGTGTGAAGAGGGTCCGAGGGGCTTGTCGATTGGCACCACGCCAAAGCGCAAAAGCTCATCGACGCTGCGCTGGTCTGGTGCAGTGCCAAGCTCGTAGCTTTCTTCGCGTAGGACTTTAAGTGTCATGGAAAAATAGTGGTGAAAAACCATAATTAAACCCGCCGCCATAACGAAAGCATGGCAAAAAGGAGTTGGGGACCTGGAGAGTCGTTTCTGGCAAGAAAGCGCTATTGGATGAAAGCGCTTAGGAGGAGCTTGGAGGAAAACGATGCCGCTTGGGCTTTGCACCCACATGTGCGCGAGGCAGTTGTTGAACTCAATAAATTGCCTTTCGTTCACACCGACGATTCGGCAGGCCCGCAGATACTCATTGGAAAAACTGGGCACATGGAACAATTCCGAAATCAGAAAAAAACAATTAAGCTTGCAAAAAAGCGAGGGGCTGCAATTTTTCGAAGGGCGCTTATTGGAATTGCATTCAAAAAAAGACACCCAAAAAGTTTGGGGTTCTTTTCTGCTCTCAACAAGTGGCAAAAACACCACTACCCTACAGCTAGGCTTATTGGAGACTCTGACTTAGTCGAAGTTGCCTCACCGCTTGAAAAGCCAGGCGAAATGTCAGTGCACATACACGGCAAACAAATAGATGAAAGGTTGGAAGGGGCACGAAAGTTCATGGCAGACTTGCACCAGTTCGTGAGAAGCTATCGGCTGGGCTTGAGGAAAAAGCTTTAAAGATGTAAAAAAAAGGTTCGTAGGTGAGTTTATGGCAACAAGGAGAAGTTTCATGACGCGGCATTTGAAGCCTAGTTCAAAACAAATGGAGCTTGGAGTTGAGGGAGTTCACCCTGAAATGGCAAAACTGGTAAACACCATAAGAAGAGACGATACTGCAATGGAACTGATTGAATCTGGTAGTACGGCGAATTTGACAAACCACATTGTAAGCGCTTACTCAAATGATTTAAGCCCCGGAGCCGCGCGCAGCGGTACTGGCCTTCCGGGTTTGAGTGAAAAACCCAGAGTAACTGCTTTAGCAAATTGGCTCATTGGGCACCACAAGCACATGAAGGCGCTTGCCGCCCTATCGAAAAAATTTGAGTTCGGCAAAAAATAAGAAGAAAAGAATTAGAAAAATAAAAGAGGGAAAATTAGAAAGTAGGCGCCTACTTAGATTGGCTCGAGGTGCCTTACGTTGCACTTGACTTCCTTTCCTTTCGCGTCCTTTATTTTCACAAAGCTCTTGTCGATTACTTGCGTTATCGTCACGTCGGTTCCGGCGTCCCTTCCAGCGAGCTTGACGCATTTTCTTCCAACTTCAATTGCAGCCATTCCAAATCACCTTTATTTAACAAAGAAAATAGTTGTTTACAGTAATTATTGTGTTGTGCAAAAACTTATTATTTGAACGATTCAGCCTCTTTTGGGGCTTACACCTGCTTTTTGCGTTTTTCCAGCTCAAAAACCACTTTCTCGCCAATGGCGAGGGCAAGCTTTCCGTGCTTTTTCTCCCCGCTTTCCTTTGCCTTCTTTGCAGCTTGCACTATTGCGGCGCAAACCTGTTCGGCGGAGAGCTTGGAAGTGTCCAATACCAAGCCAAAGCCGCCCAAGTCGTCGACGTCCACTCCGTAGTAGCGCTTGTAGCGCTCGTGGTTTTCCTCGTCGCGCTTTTTTGTGTGCACCAGCGCTTTCTCCAGCGGGATTCCTTCGCGGGCTGCAATTCTTTTTGCGCGCTCTTGAAATGGGGCGGAGAGCCACACCCTCAAGTCGGCGTCTTGCACAAGCCAGCCGGCAAGCCTGCTTCCCATCACGAAGCGTTTTTTCTTAGTTGCAAAGTCTATGAGGTGCTGGTCAACCAAGTAGTCGTAGTATGGGTCTGACTTGGATTTTAGCTGCAGCTGGTCTAGCGTGAGGTTCATTTCCTTTGCTAAGTCGCGGAAGGTGTAGTTGACTATCTTTAGGCCAAGCGCCTTGGAAACGTTTTTGCATGCGGTGGTGTTTCCGCAGCCGCTCAATCCAGAAATCGCTATTTTCATTAGAGCCAAACCGCCAACGGTTGAATTGAAAGCCGGAGATTGCGCAAAGACACAGGCGTATGAGCTGCCGGATAAGGCTTATTTCTTTACGCGCGCGAACTTGAGCAGCAGGAAGTCTGCCTGCGAGAGCGTTATAAGGCCGTGCTTTATGCGCGTTTCCATCTTTACTAGCCTGCGCGTGCAGTTTCCGCAAAGCACTCCGCCAAAGGGCCGCTGTGGCCGTTTTTCTGTTTTGGAGAGCTTTGCCAATTCAGAGCCCTTTCTTTTTGGCACGGCGTGGAGCACGCCCTTGCAGTTGGCGCATTGCGCGCGGCCGGGCTTGTCTTCCTTGTAGATTACCTTGCCCATTTTCTTGAAGACTTTGTTTGCACTTCTCTTTGAAGGAGAAACCATTTGTATATCACCACTCAGTTTAAAACCGATTTAGCGTGAAAATGACTTTTTTGAATGCATAACCTGGGATATTTGCTAATGTTTTTTGTTGGGAAAAACTAATTTGCCTTTCCTTTGGCGAGCTTTTCGAGAGTTTTGGCGTGTTTTTGAGTTTTTTGGTATTTTTTAGGTGCGTTATGATTTATGGGCGTTTATGCCTTTGCAGTTGCGGGCTTGTTTTCAAACTTTGAAACAACTGCTTCCAGCACTATGCCGGCAACTATTACGCAGGCGATGAAAAATCCGCGCGAGCCGTACGCTCCAGAGTGTATGAAGTTTAGCGGCAGGTTGATCCACGAGAGGGGGTTTATTGAAACGCCTGCAAGCAGGCCGCCGATGTGGATTTCAAAAGGCAGTGTTGCCTCAAAGCCGGGAAACAGCGGCGGCACTGTGCCTGCAAAATGGATGCCGAGAAAACCGCTGGTGCCGATTAGCAGGAAGAAGATGGGGAGGATGAATATTGCCGACTTCCAGGGCAATATCATCATTTCTGTCATCATGCCCATCATTTCCTTTTCGCGCAGTTGGAGGTGCTTGATTTTTTTCTCGTCGTTGCTCTTTGTCGCTTCCGCAACTTCCTTTTGGTAAGTTTGCATGTCTTTTTGCAGTATTTTGAGGCGCTTTCTTCCGCCGAAGTTGTTGCCTATGTAGATTGACGCGCCTGCGTAGAGGACTGCGACTGCAGCTATTACCGCTTGTTGGAACAATTCAGCCATTTTCAAAACCTGTTGGATTTTTACTTATTTTGGGCAACCAGTGCGTTGCGCTTAAATCATTTTCTTCAATGCAGGGTACATTTCAAAGAGCTGCTGTTGGGCGAGGTCTTCGTAGAATCGGTAGAGTATTCCTACTGTGAGCAATATTCCGGTGCCGGTGCCTAGCGCGCCGGTGATGTCTGCAAACCAGGCGAGCACGCCTACAAAAATGCTTCCAAGGACTGTGATGACGGGGATGTATTTTTGCAGCACGCTTTCGATTATGCGCGGGTCGGAGCGAAAGCCCGGTATTTGAAGGCCGGTGCGCGAGAGCTGGCCTGCCACGTTGCTTGCGCTCATTCCCGTGCTTTCAATCCAGAACCATCCAAATACTATGCATAGCAGCACCAAGCCTATTCCGTACACGAGCAGGTGCAGTATTTCGTTGGTGGTGGAGAGGTATTGCAGGTACGCAAGGTAGTTTCCTCCAAAGGATGCTACTGGCGAGAGAGGCGATGAGAGGAGGTAGGCTATTCCGTTGACGGGCTGGTTGCTTGCATAGTCTCCAAGCAAAGTCACGCCCGCGCGGTAGAGGAACAGGCCAAATAGCTGCACGTTGAGCAGCACTGCCGAGGCGAGTATTACCGGGATGTTGCTTACGTACATGAATTTTATCGGGTAGCGCGCACCCAAGCCGCGGGCCTTTCCGTAAGCCAAGGGCAGCTCTATTTTCATTCCCTCAACGTATACCACTGCAAGGAACACTAGCGCGGTGAAGATGACGGGAGGCAAAAACCAGAATGCGTTGATTGGGTCGCCGCCTAGGAAAGTCTGTATTGCCTTTGGGACAAGCCCTAGGAAGGTGCCTGTTCCTGAAGTGGAGAGGCTGAATGCGCCGATGAATACTGCTTGCGACACTCCTGCTGCAATGAACAGTGAAATGCCAGAGCCTATCCCGTATTTTTGCACCACTTCGTCCAAGTACATGAGCAGTATGCTTCCCATTGCAAACTGCAGCACGAGCAGCAGCTGGGTTGCTACAATGCTTCCAAACAGCGGGTGGGCGGCGGATGCAGGAGTATAGCCTGAAAAGACGTATATGCCTGTTTCAATGAAGCTCAGCGCAATGCCTAGGAGTTTTTGTATTCCCTGGAATGCCTTCTTGTTTTCTGGCTTTGAAGTGTCTAGTGAAATCAGGCCTGCGCCTACTGCAAGCTGGAGGAAGATGCTTGCCAGCACTATTGGGCCGATTCCTACGGTGATGAGCGTCCCAATCCTGCTCCCTAGGAGAAGTTCGAGCCTTTCAAAGGAAGCCAGCCTGCTCGCGTCTATTCCTGCGGGGTAGATTTGGCCTAGCAGGAAAAATATTAGGAGGGCCGCGGCCGTCCAGAGGAGTTTTTCCTTGAGTCCCGGCACCTTGTCGGGACGCCTGACTTCTGGAAGCAAGTCGGTTATGGGCGCAAGAAGCGAGTATATGCTCATTGTTTTTCACGCAAAGTGTGCAATGCCAAGTTAGGCCAGTTGCACTGAAAGTAAAAGCGCTTGCAAGCTTTTATTTGCTCGTCTGGCTTTTTTCAACACCTGTTTGTGGGATGGGTTTAAGCTCCTTGCTTTTGGTGGGAGTGCGCTTCCCCGCCCGCCGCCTTGATTTTTTCTGCGGCTTTTTCTGAAAAACAGCCGGCCCAAACCATTGCCGGGAAATCAATTGATCCTGTTGAAATGACTTTTGCAGTCTTGCCCAAGTCAACTTTGTACTTGCCGCCTTCCTGGGCAAACTTGCCTGAAGCGATTTTCTTGCTTATTGCAAGGAGCGTGAATTCAACTGGCTTTGCAAAGCGCGAGTGGAAGCCGTGCTTCAATGGCTTGTGGAGGCCGAGCTTGATTGTGCGCAGCCACTTGTGCTTGTGGGCGCCGGCGTTGCCCTTGCCTCCCTTGTTTCCCTTGCCACGGCGGTTTTTCGTGTTTCCTGCGCCGTAGGTCCGGTTGCCCAGGTGCTTGCTTTTCTTGCTTTTTCTGCGTCGAGCCATTAGTTTCACCAAATTTTAAGTAACAAATTCCATTGACGAGTTTCCAAAATTTTCAAAGCATTTTCTTTATCAGTTCGTTGATTGCGCTTCCACGGTAGCCGAGTGCGCCGGTTGGATAGCCTTTCTTTATTGGCTCCATCCCGCCCAACGGTGGCTTGAGTGCGTAAGGTGGCTTGCCTTTCTTTTCAAGCAACGCAATTGTTTCGGCAGATGCTTCGCCCCATGTGAGGTAATCTTTTGAGAGCTTGAGCATTCCCTTGTAGCTGTCGGTATTCTGTATAAGTATGCAATGGTTCTTGCGGGTGAGCTGCAGCCTCTCTATTACTGCGCGCGTGCGCCATCGCACTCCGCGCACTCCGCGGATGCGCACTACTGCGTAAGTTGCCGGGGCTGCAGGCGCCTTGCCCTTTTCTTTCTTTGGGGCCTTCTTGGCTTCCAGTTTTTTGGGAGTTTTCTTTGAAGTTTGTTCTTTTTCCATTTTAAACCACAATTTTCTTGTTAAGCCAATTTTCAATTATTTTTTTGTTTGCCAAGCGCTTTTTATGCTGCCTCGACTGCCGCCGGCGCTTCTTCCGCTTGGTTCTTGGCTACCCCTTCTTTTAGCACGTTGAGCTTGCCGAGTGCGTCTATTGTTGCCAAAACCATGTTGAGCTTGTTGCGCGTCCTTCCTTTTGCAAAGGACCACACGTCCTGCACTCCCGCCAGTTCTAGCACTTTCTTGGAGGTTGCGTTGGCGACGATCCCGACTCCGCGTGGTGCGGGCTTTAACAGTATTTGAGTTGAAGCGCTTTTTCCTTCAGTTGCCCGCGTGACTGAGTGCTGCCTTCCGCAAGTGCATTCCCACGAGCCACAGCCGAGCCTTACTCTGACAATGTTTTTCTTGGCTTCCTTTATGGCTTCGCCGATTGCGTCGCGGGTTTCGTTTGCCTTGCCCATGCCTACTGCAATGAAGCCGGCGCCGTTGCCCATGACTACCACTGCGCGCATCTTCATTTTCCTGCCGTAAGGCGACATTCTTTGCGTGCTCTTGATTTCAAGCACTTCTTCGCGCAGCTCTGGGAGGAGTGCGTCCACTATCTGTGGCTCGAGCACCCGCGCGCCTGAGTCAAGTATTTGGTCGTATGAAGTGATTTCGCCGGACTGCACTTTCCTTCCAAGCGCTGTTTTTGGAGTCCATGCAACTGGGTCTGGGCGCCTTCTTTCGCGCTGATCCCTTCCACCACGGTGCTTAAATCCACCCATCAAATCACCAAGTCACTGTCGTCCTTTTTTGTTAAATTACGTTAATCTTAGCTTGATTAATCTTTTAAAGCGCCATTATTTTCTGCACTGCTTCCTTAAAGCCGGCGGGGGATTTAACGTGCTTGCCTTCAAGCCGATCCTGCTTGGGGAACACTTCTTCGCCAACTGGGATTTTCAGGCCGCCTTCCATTGCGCCTTTTACTGCGGCGTAAAGAAGGCTTCCTTTTGTCGCGGCGTGCTTTCCAAAGTCTGCCACGCACTCGGTGACGCCCTTCTTTGACGCTGCCCTTGCCACAAGAAGTCCTGTGAGGAATGCGCTTGGCGTGTTTGCCTTGCCGGCAAAGCCGTATTTTGCCAGCTGCCTTGAAGTTGCCGAGGTGACTGTCTTGTCGCCTTGCTCTGCAAGCTGCACTACCTGCACTATTACAAACTTGTTTGTCTTCCTTACCACAAGCCTTGCCTTGCCGCTTTTTAGCAGTGCGATGCGCTTGGAGAAGTCAGTGGCTCCCTCTCTCCTCCTGCGGAAGTGCACGACGTATAGTGGTCCAGTTGCCTTAGCCATTTTATTCTACCTTTTTGCCTGCCAAAAGCAGTTCGTTAGTTTTTATGTATTCAAGCAGGCGCCTCTTGTCTGGGAATGCGCTGCCTTTTACCATCCTGTAGAGCTTTCTGTACGAGCCTTCGATGAGCGTGCTTTTGATGTTTGCAAGGAATTTCCTCTGCGCGCGCACTACCCTCAGCCACCTGTCTTTCTTTGGAAGAAGCGCGTAATGCGATCCTTTTATGCTGCCTGCCTTGCGGCGCCTGCCTTTTTTCCGCAGCTCCTGCCTTGCCCTGGCCTTTGCCCTGCCAACTCCGCGGGCGGGGACGATCACTATTGCCTTTTCTTTTATCAGGGCGCGAACGTCGTCTGCAGTGAGCGCAGGCTCTGCCTTCTTTGCGTCAAGTATTTTCACGCGCTTTTCCCCGCAGCCAACTATCCTTGCTGCGAGGCGCTTTACTGTTTTCAAGCTCATATTCAATCACGCGTAATCTTTTGGTAAATTATTCTGCTTTAGTTCAAAACGTTTAGCCCGAGCTCTTTTGCCTTCTTTTTTATCACCGAGCGCTTTTTGGCCCCGACCGAGCCGCCAATCCGCACGACATTCTTTGCCTTGTCGAGCGCTGAAAGGTGCGATGCGTTGTAAACTAGAACGTCGAGTTTTCCAGAGGGGTGCAGTCCGCGGGTTGCGCGTGGCGAGCGGTAGCCGATGCGTGGCATGGGCGTAGTGCCTTTCTTCTGTATCCTCTGCTTGTTGTCTATTCCGCGGGGCTTTCTCCACGACTCGCCTACTCGACCCTTTACCTTGTAGTTTTGCCTTAGGAAGCGCGGTATTTTTTTCTCCATTTCAACCAAGTCCAATGTTTCCAATCTTATGCAATTGTCTTGCTGCTAAAGTTATTCTGCGGGGTAGATCCCGTCCTGGAAGACGCGTATGTCGCGTTTTGTTATCTTGACTGCCTGCATTATGTTGGCTGCAGTCTGCCCAACTGCTTCCCGGTCGATGCCTGAAACGGTTATTTCCTGCTTGTCTGCCTTGACTTGCACTCCCGGCACTATCTTTGCAATGCGGGGGCTTTTCTCCCCAAGGAAGTTCTTTATCAGAACCAGGCTGCCCTTCACTTCAACTGCAACTGGGAAGTGTGCGTACACTACAGTGAGCTTTTTGGCATAGCCGGCCTGCACGCCGTTGACCATGTTGATCAAGTGGCGTTCGACTGAGTTGACTGCCGCGGTCTTGCTGCGGTTCATCTTGCCGATGCCTGAAACTGAAATTTCGTCCGCTTGCAAGGAGAGTTTTACCAGGCGCGTGTTGAACTGCTTTGAAACGTTGCCTTTGGGGCCGGTGACAAAAACCATTCCGGCTGATTCGTTTACTGAAACTCCTTGTGGAACTTTCATTTAAATCACGCAATTGCTTTGTTGAATTTTCTAGTAGATGTAGCACAGCAGGCGGCCGCCTATTCCCTTCTTTTTTGCGTCCTGGTGCGTCATTATTCCCTGGGGGGTTGATGCGATTATCATTCCAAGCTCTCGCGCGGGGAGGTACCGTTCCTCGAATTTTTCCCACTCGTCGACCTTGACTGAAAAGCGGGGCTTGACTACTCCGGCGTTGTTGATTTTGCCTGCAAGCGTGACTGCAAAAGAGCCGCTCTTGCCGTCGTCGACAAACTCGAAGTCCCCAACGAATTTTTGCTTCTGGAGGATGAGCAGCACTTCCTTTATTTCCTTCGATGCCGGCTTTATCTCCGCCTTGGAGTGCCCGCGCATTTCCGCGCTTTTAAGTGAGTTTAAAGCCATTGCCAGCGTGTCCAACGATAACACCTTCCAAACAACAATTAATTTTCAAATGTTTTTCAGCAGATTCGATTTGCATTTTTTGAGCTAGTTGCAGATTACATGTATTTCCTAAAGCCGAGCATTTCGGCGCGTTCCCTAAAGCACTTGCGGCAGATGTAGAGGTCATACTTTTGGATTAGGCCGCGCACGTTGCCGCAAATCTTGCATTTTCTCTTTCCGCGGTGCCTGAATTTTGTTTTTAGCATCTGCATCTGCAATCACTCCGCTGGGAACAGTACTCCGAATTTTTCCTGTAAAAACTTCTGCGCTTCCTCTCTCGAAACAGTCTGCTTGCGGCCTACGCGCGACTTCCTTATCAGGCGGTATGCCACGCGCTTGCCTGCCTTTTTGAGCGTGATGCACACGTCAAAGCCAAGCATGCCGATTTTTGGGTCGTACTGTATTCCGGGGAAGTCGATGTATTCCTTTATCCCGAACGACACGTTGCCGTTGTTGTCAAAGCTTTTTGGTGAAACTATCTTGTCAACTGATTCGAGGGCGCGGTTTAGCACGTCTGCTGCGCTTTTTCCGCGCACGGTTATCTTGACTCCGATCGGGTCTCCCTGCCTTATCTTGAAGGTGGGGTTTCGTACGCGTGCCTTTGTGATTACGGCGGTCTTGCCGGTGATTGTTTCAAGCAGGGTCTTGGCGTTCTGGAGCTTCTCTCCCCCTTCGCCTACTCCCACGTTGAGGGTGACTTTTTCTAGCCTGACGCTTTGGAACGGGTTCATTTTGCAACACTTCAAAACTTTTTTTCAATTAAGCGGATACCTTGAATTCTTCCGGGACTACAAAAAGGTAGTTTTTCCGGGTGATGATCTGGTGGCTGCCTTCGCCTTTGAGGAATGCGTCGGATGCCTTGCTTCCCGGCCTTTCCTTGATTTCCTCCAGGGTGCCCACTTCGCCGGAGTGCTTGCCGTGGAATACGTAGCAGCGTGCGTTCTTTTCGAGCTTCAAAAAGCCGGCTACCTGCTGCTTTGGAACCGAGAGCTTGACAGTGTCGCCGACGCGGAAGCGATCTTCCTCTTTTTCAATGAGTTGCGTGCGGCCGTCGTGGAGGCACAGTTGTATCCTTCCGCCTTTGACGATGCGCTTGTCAGTGATTTTGCACAGTTTTGCAGCCACTTCTTCCTTCTTGACTGGAACTATTGCCAGCTCATTGTGCTTTAGCACTACCCTGTAGAAGGCTGAAAGCTTGGGTATTGAAATCAGGTCCATCAACCCTACTGGGAATTTTTCGTCGCGCACTGCAACTCCGTCAATGAGTATTTCGCCGTTGAGGAAAATGCGTTTTGCTTCCCTGCGGTCGCGGGTGACTTTAAGCACGTCTCGGACAAGCATCAAAGCGGACATTGCGTACTGTTTCGAGTGCCTTCCTGCTGCGGGCTTGAGTAGGTAAATCGAGCCTTTCGAAGGGATGGGCAGGGACTTTGGCGCTGCCAGCCGCTTTAAGTGCCGTTTCTTTCCGTGTGATGCCATTTTTCAATCAACTTCCAAGTTGTTTCGATTCATTGAAGTTTACGCTTTCACTGTTGCCACTTGTGCAATTGGTGCGGGTGGCTTTGTGGCCTGTGCGATTGCCTTTGCTGGGGCCGCCTGCTTTGCCTTCTTTCCGCCTTGCTTGATTTTTCTCTGTGCGCCAATTTCGGTTATGATGAATTGGTTGGGCCTTAGCTTTGCCGGCGTTTCCTTGCCGTTTTGCTTCTTTGCCATGGCTCCTTCAACTGAAACAAAACTTGTCTTTACGTTTACTTTGCTTATCTTGCCTGAAATGCCTTTGAACCTTCCCTTCAATATCTTTACCGAGTCGCCTTTTGCTGCAAGCACGCTGCGCTTGCCCATTGACGCCCGCAGCTCGCGCGAGAGGTGGGCGTGAAGCATTTTCCTCTTCAAATGAAGCGGGTTGCTGTAGAGGGCTTTCCTCTGCTTGCGCGGTTGCCGTGTGACGTTTGAAAACTTCAATTGAGACACCTTTTGGAACAAAAACTTTTCGTGATTATACTACGCTTGTTGCAATTGCGACTACTTTTGGGAAGCGGTCTGCAATTTCGCGGGCAACGCAGCCCTTGATTTCCGTTGCCTTTGGCAGGCCCTGGTCATCGATTATCGTGCAGGCGTTGTCTTCGAACTTTACCCTCTCCTTTCCGCGGCGGAACTCTTTTTTCTGGCGGATTATCAGCGCCCTCTCTTTCTTCTTTACCATTTCCGGCTTTCCTTTCTTGACTGCAACGATTACAATGTCGCCAATCCCTGCTGAAGGCTGCCTGCGGAGGCGGCTGGTGCCGCCAAGCACGCCGAATACCTCAACTATTTTTGCGCCGCTGTTGTCGTCGCACAATAGGCGGGTGCCCGTTGTAATGGGCTTTGTCATTTTTGCAGAGAGTGCCAGCATTTTAAACCACGTTTTCCAAAATTTTTATCAAAAATAAACTAGCCCTTGCCCGCTGATTTCCTCGAGGGCTTCTTTCTCTTTGCCGCGTGCACCGATTCTTCCTCGAATGCCCCGCTTGCCTTGCTTACGATCTTGACTACAACGTGCGCTTTTGTCTTGCTTACCTTGCGGCACTCTGCAATCTCCACCACGTCGCCTTCCGCTACGGCCATGCATTCCGGCACGTGGGCGTGTATCTTGGAGCGCAGTTTTTCGTACCTCTCGTACTTGGGTACCCTGCGGAGGTATTGCACTTCAATTACTGCAGTTTTTGGGGCGCGCGCGCTGGCGATGGTTCCCTTGAAAGTCATTCCCCTAGTCCTTAGTGAGCCGTGGACGGGGCAGAGGGTGCATTCGATTTGCGTCATTTTATCAACCAATTTTGCGTTTGAAAGATTACGGTAGTGCCAAGCTACGCCAGCGGCCAAAAGCCGCTCGCTTGTGGCTGCCTAAAAACTTTTTTTGGGCAGCGCTACTTTCTTTCCAGCAGTTTTTTTGTGCGCTCTTCGGGGCGCATTGCCAGCAGCTTTCCTGCAACTGCAATGCCCGCGACTGGAAAGAAAAAAGCGCACGCTTTTTTTGGCACTCGCTTTTCGCCTGATGGGGTGTCGAGCACGAATGTGCCGACAGTCTCGTCAACGATGCGTCCTGCCAAGCCCGCCAATCCTTTGTCGGAACTCCATTCGACGAGCACTTTTTCGCCTATCAGTTCGCCGGAGAGGAACAACCGTTCCTGGCTGGAGAGCTTTGAGGCGAGTCTCGCCGAAGGCCGCTTTTGGACTGCGGAGAAGGGCTTGCTCCGTGGGTTTGAATCCACGAAATGCCACCATTCCTTTTTTACTTTATTTTTTACTGCGCGCGCTTAATCCAACGCTATACGACGGTTATTGCCTCGCGGGGGTAACCCAGCGACACCAGGAACTTGCGCACTTTTTCCTTGTGGTCTCCTTGCAGCACGACCATCCCGTCTTTGGATGATCCGCCGCAGGCGAGTTTGCGCTTGAGTTCCTTTGCGGTGTTTGCCAGTTCCTCGCCTTCGAGCCCCTCGACAATGGTCACCAGCTTTCGGAACCGTTTTTGCGTAGTGTAAACTTTGAGTTTCTGCGTTGTTTCTTTCTCGATTGCTTCGCAGGCGCATATGTCCTTTGGAAGCCCGCACTTGCTGCAAATTTGAGGCATTTTTTAGTACTCCTATTAGTTTTTAAGCCCGCGTTGGTTTAAAAGGGTTTTTATGAGGGCGACGGTGCGGCGCATTGTCCTAAACTTTCCTGGATTGGACGGGCGGCCGGTGGTTGCCTTGGCGCTTTTTTCGCGCATCAATTCCACGTCGAGCTCGGCGAGCTGCTTGCGCAGGTCTTCTGCGTTCATTTCCTTGAATTTTTTGCTTTTTACCATTTTCAACCACACGCGATTTTTCAATTAATTTGAAACCAGCAAATTCCGGTAATCATTGTGCCGAGGGGACTGGGGCGTTTTCTGCAGCGGGGGCGGTGCCTTCAGTTGAGGGCTTTGCTGCAACTGCACTGGCGGTTTCATCCAGTGGCTTTGCAGCTGCGGCTTTCTTGCGGGAGACCTTTTTTGGCTTTGCCTCTTCTCCTTCAGCTTCAGTTGCTTTCTGCACTGGCTTTTTTTCCATTTCAATTTTTGCCTGCAGCGAGTCTTGTGCAACTGCCTCCACTGGCGCGGTTGGGGCCACTGCCGCTTCAGGCAGCTTGAGTTTTGAAACGTCAATTTTTTCTGCCATGTATACTCCCGAAGGCAGTATCCTTACGGTTACGCCGATTGCTCCTGCCTTGGGGTAGGCAGTGTATCTTCCAACGCTTACCAATCTCTTGGATTCACCGGATTTTTTGAGGAAACCCTGCCGTGCGGATATTGTCTTGGCCTTGCCGCCTTTCCCGACGATTTTTCCTGCAACCCTTATTTCGGCACCGAGGGCGCCTGCGCCCATGATGTCCTGGAGCGACATCCTCATTACTTGCTTTACGTTTCCTCTCAGCTCTATTTGCTTGCCGATTTTTTGCGCAACCAGCTTTGAGTCAAGCGAGGGGATTGGGACTTCGAGCACTTCTATTTGCGGGTTGTCAATGCCAAACTTTGCCTTGATGTCTTCAACGATGTCGTTTATGCCGGCTCCGCGCTTTCCTACGACCATTCCCGGCTTTTGCACCAGCATTGTTATGCGGGTTGCAATTGGCGTCCTTTGCACTGAGATGCTCGATACTCCCGCGCGGTCAAGGGACTTTGAAAGGTACTCTATGACCACAGAGTCGTCAAGCGCCTTGTGCAAAAATTTCTTTTCACTCGCCATTTTCAAACCACTTCGCTTAATTGTTGTTAAACTTTAGCTTCCGTTTTCTTTTCCTCTTTGTGATCGTGACTGTGGCCCTCGTGCGGCGCGTGGTCGTGCTGCCCTGCGTGAGGCGCGTGCTGTTGGGATTTTTCCATTTTCTTTTCAGCAACTTTTGTCTCTTGTTTTGCCGTATCGCTGCTTGCCGCCTTGCCGTCTTTTTTCACTTCTGCCTTGGCTTCCGCTTTGGCAGGGGTTTTCTTTGAAGTTTTGGATTCGAGCTTTTGCCGCTTGTTTTCCTTTGCCCTCGCGCGCGGTGATTTTTCGATTCGTTGGGCGTCTTTTTGGCCAACAACGAGTTCTGCGCGGGCAGTCATGTAGGAGCTGAACATTGCTTGCTTGCCGTACCCTAGTTCAGTTGAGCTTGCAAAGAATCTTCGGTAGCGGGGGAAGACGTTTTGCTTGTACGCGCAGGCGTGGAGCACCATGAGGCTCTTTTCATCCATGCCCTTGCTTTTTGCGTTTGCAACTGCGTTGTTGAGCAGCTCGAGCGCAAGCTTTGCTTCTTTTTTGGGGTACTTTCCTTTCTTTCCGCCCAGCTCGCTTCTGTGCCCCATTCCGGTGTTGAACTTTTTGAACGGGATTGCTTTTTTCATTTCAACGCATTCTTCAATGAGCTTGACTGCTTTGGCAACTGGGAGGCCCTTGAGGTTGCCGAGCACTTGGGTTAGGTCCTTGTACGAGCAGTTCAAGTCGTAGGACTGGCTGCGGCCGCTCTTTGCAGGCTCGTATTCTATTGCGTAATTGTAGAAAGTCATTTTGTACCACACTACTTTAGTTCCACTGACTTGCTTCCGCGGGTTGCCCCGATTCCTGGGCCGCTGTGCTTGACAAGCTTGGTTGTAATCGAGAGTTCGCCGAGTTTTTTGCCCACCATTTCAGGGGATACTAGCAGGTCCTTGTACGAGTTGCCGTTGTGCACTAGCACGTGGAATCCCACCATTTCGGGGATTATTACCATTTGGCGGAAGTGTGTTTTCATTGGCTTGTTCTTTGCCTTTGCCTTGCGGAATTTCTCTAGGAACTTTCGCACTTGGAGGCCCATTCTCACTAGCGTCCTTCTGCAGTGCGAGGGGATGATTTTTGTGAACTCCTCTAGCGTCATGAGCTTGAGCTCTTCAATTGATTTTCCCTTGTATGAGAATTTTCGTGCCATTTTCCAAAACACCTGTTTGTGCAAGACCTATAGTTTACTGCGTATGTTCGAGTTTAAGCTCAGTTGCATTCTAGTTGCTGTCCCGGCGCGTTTTCTTCCTTCCGCTCGAGCGGGCTGCAATCAACCCGACTTTTGCCCCGGGCGGTGCTCCGCGTGCGCGGGTTGTCGGCGAGCCGAAGCCCTTTCCGCCGTGCGGGTGGTCGTAGGCAGACATTGCAGTTCCACGTGACTTGGGGTAGTACTTATTGCGCGCTTTCATTGCGTAGTAGTTTACTCCTGCCTTCATCATTGGCTTTTCCACGCGTTCTCCGCCGCACGCAACGCCTATTGTCGCAAAGCATTTGGGTGAGAGGACAACCGTCTTTTTAGAGGGAAGCACTACTTTCACCGTTCCAGTGTCTTCATCGTGAGAGACAATGTAGCAGACTCCCCCGCTTGAGCGGGCAATCTTGCCGCCGTCGCGGGGCTCTATTTCCAAGTTGAAGATAGGCGTTCCGTCTGCAATTGATGCAAGGGGCAGAATTGAGCCTATTGCTGGCTTTCCTTCGCCTATGACTATCTTGTCGCCTACTGCGACTCCTTCGGGGGCGGGGGTGTTGAAAGTCAAGCCGTCCAGAAACAGCAGCTTTACTAGAAGCGTGTACCTTCCTGGGTCGTCAAGCAAGTCAACTATTTGGGCGGTTTCTTTTCGCGAGTACAGCCAGTCGGGGTAGCGCACGTCTCCCAAGAACCGGTGTCCCGGCGAGAGGAACGCAGGCAGCCCTTTGCCTCGTTTCTGGTGGATGAGCATTTTTCCCATGTTTATCAACTAATTGCAAATTACATTATCTTGAGCTTGGCTGCAACGTCGGAGGCAGTGCCTGCCTTTGCGAATTTTATAACTGCCTTCTTTCTTCCCATCTGTATTGCAGTGCGCACTTTGAGCACTTTTGCTCCAAACATCCTTTCCGCGTCTGCCTTGATTTGCTTTTTGTTTGCAGCCATTGAAACCACTAGGGTGATTTCGTTGCGGGTTTCTATTCCTGAAACCGCTTTTTCAGTTGCAATCGGGTATTGGATTACCTTGGCTGCCTCGCCTGCTGGAATTACTGCATGGGCTAGGGCGCGTGCCTGCTTTACCTTAGATGCAGTTTTTGCAACTGGCGTCTTTTGCACTGTTTTTTCGACCATTTTAATCAACTAAATTTCTTAAAACAATTTCAACAAGCTTATTCGAACAATTGTTCTTTGGCCATTTTTTTCACTGCGCTTTCAGTCCACAGCGTGAGCCTTCCTGGCACTCCGCCTGGCGCGAGCCTTTCTGCATCGAGCTTTTCAACTGAAATTGCCTCGACTCCGGGGATGTTCCGGGTTGCGCGCCAAATTCCTGCGTCCTGTGCAAATACGATTAGCACGCTCTTTGGAGTGCGAAAGCCTCCTTTCCTTAGGCGCGAGCGGCCGGAGCGCAGCCTCCTTCCTTGTGCTGCCCTCTCCAAGTCCTGTTTGAGGCCGAGCTTGTCGAGAATGATTCTCGCGTCTTGCACGCGCTTTATTGACTCGATTGAGGAGGTAACTATGAGTGGCAGGTGGAGTGTTCCGTTGAACTTGTGGCCGCGCGCTTTAACCAATTCAGGTATGATCGTTGCCGCTATTGCGCTTCTTATTGCCTTGTTCTTTTCCTTGAAGTTGATTTTTTCAATTAGGATTTTCTGGATTTTTGGAGGGTGCGCGCGCCTTCCGCTTCTCGAGTGGGGTACTCTCCTTACTTTCCCAAGGCGCAGGCCCGATAGTTTCTCTCGGGGCAGGCGCGAGCGGCCTACGTTGATTGATGCGCGTGGCCTGTGGCGCCTTCCGAAGTATTCGGCGGTAGTTTGCAGTCCTGCAAGCGGGTAGGTTCCCTTTGGCTGCAGGCGCATTGTGGCGAGTGCGTGGAATGCACGGCGGATCAAGTCCGGCCTTACCGGCTCTTCGAACTGGAGGGGAAGCTCCATTTGCTTCTCTGCTTTTCCATTGAGGTCAACGACAGTTGCGTTATTCATTTAAATCAACTATTTTCAAACAATTTTTAAGCGTTAATTTCGATCAAGTTTCAAATCAATGTTTTTTCAGCCGAGCACTCCCTTCACTTGCGGCTCTTTAACCAGGCCGTGCAGGCTTTTTCTTAGTACTACAAATCTTTTTGATGGGCCGGGCACGCTTCCTGCAACCAGGACAAACTCGTTGTGGAGTGGCCCGTATGAGTGGTAGTGTTTTTTGGCAAGCTCGTGTTCCTTGCCTGAAATTACTAGGATTCTCTTGTTTTCATCAGTGCGCCTGTGGTATCCGTGCTGCCCTGCGCGGGGGATGGTGTAGAATACTTTTGCCTGCCGTTCTGCCCCAATTGAGCCCCCGTGCCTGCGTGACTTTGTTGCCTTGTGGGGGTTGAGCGAGACACCCATTCTCTGCACTACTCCAGCCCAGCCTTTTCCGGTTGTCACTGCAATGGCGTCAACGTACTCGCCTGCCTTGAATACCTGGCTTGCGGAAACTTCCTTGCCTAGAACGGTTTTTGCAAACTCGAGCTGCTGCGCTGCGTTTCCACGCAGGGGGATTTCAAGTGAATCGGAAGATTTTTTGCCAAAATGCGCCTTGAACGGCTGGCTGCAGGCAATTACCCTGAATTGGGCTGCGCGGGCACCCAACGCGTCGAGTGATTCCACTCCAGCTGATTTTTTGGCAATTGTAAGCGACTTTTTGAGCTGCTTGGGTGCGTTGATGCTAGGCACTTCTGCGATTTTCTTGAGGCCTAGTACGGTCTTTTCGTAGGCGGTTATTGCGTAAATAAAGAGTGGGGGGACTTCGATGACTGTTGCGGCGGTTGAGACTTCCTGGCCTGCAAAAGGCGAGCCAGCGTCTGCAACCATGAGCATTCGCGCCATTCCGGCCTTATAGCCTGCAAAAGCAGCTAGGCCAGTGCCTTGCGTGTGCCACGAGCGTATCCTTGGCTCTATTCGTTTTGCACGCGCCCGGTGCCAGTATGCCATTGATCCGCGTCGCGGAGCTTTTTTGCCCATTAAAACCACGTTTCAGTTAAATTCAAGTAATTCAAAGCTGCAAAGCAACGTGCTTTGATAGCTCCGGTTAAACACGATAGGACATTTTCATTCCGGAATGCGCATCGCTTCTTTTCAGTCAGTAGAGACTTTCTTCAACAGAGGCGGCGTTTCCTTCATCAATACCTTGTTCCCGCAGTACGGGCACCTTATTGACTGGATTGAGAGCTCCTCGGACTTGAGCTGCTTTCCGCATTTCCAGCAAGTGTACATGCTCATTGAAACCAACCAAAAACTTTTTTCCTGCAATTAAATCGAATTATTTGCTTTCCACTTTTTCCTGCGTCAAACCCACGGGTTGAATATGTTGAGGCTGCCTTGGATGGCGCCTATGATGAATTCGCCTACAAACCAGGCAAACACCACGATGAGCAGCGAGCTGGGCAGGCTTACCTTGAAGATGGACTGCGAGAAAATCACGATCAGCGCGAGAATCCCAAAGCCAACTATCAAGTCTTGTGCAAGCAGTATTGCAAAATCCGTCATGAATATTGCAAACAGCAGCCCGCCGCCAAACAGCGCGAACGTCGAAGGCGCCATGCCGGTTACGATTCTTCCGCTTAACCAAATGGCTGCGGCGAATGCAAACATGACCCAGATTAACTGGTCACCAAACAAGTACGACGAGAACGGCAAATTATACACTACCGTAACTAGTTTACTTTCTAAAAAAATATAAACCTTCCGCCCAAAGAAAACTCGCTTAGGCGTTAAAAGAGCGCAAACAACGCATTTACCGCAAAACAAGCTTCCAGAAAGCTCATTTTACAAAACAAAGGCGCCCTAAGCCTGCAAATGGCATTTCAAGTGGCAATTACGGTCCGCCGTATTCCTTCTTGACGTCTTCCATTAAGTCGAGTGCGCGCTGGTTTACTTTCATCGCCTCTTCCATAAGCACGTCCATGTTTTTCTTGAACTGGTCGACTTCCTTCTTGTCAAGTTCCACCTTGCTCTTTGTCAGAAGCGCGAGCTCGATTTTGAGGTAAAAGCCGTCTGCCTTCAGGCGTGACCGTTCAACTCTCAGCGCAAGTATGTCGCTGTCGAGGGCCAGAAGGGCTATTCGCTTGTTTAGCGTGTCAGAGTAATACTTGTTGCTTCCAAGGTAGGAGGCGAAATTGTGTATTACTTTTACAAAGCTGGTTAGCTGCTTGACGTTGCCAGGCAGGTAGCCGTACTTTTGCGCCATTGTCTTTGTTACTTTCTCTTCCAAACCCATCTTCCACACCAACTACCATTACGCAGGGAGAAAATAAATACCCGTCTAGAAAAGCTGGAAATTAAGGAACTAGAGAGCCTCGGATGAGGATTGAACTCACGACCTATGGTTTACAAAACCATCGCTCTACCACTGAGCTACCGAGGCAAAAAATACGCTACAAATTATTTTTCTTCCTCGCCATTAATCTTGCTTTCCACTGGCTGGAAGGGGCACCACAAGCCTTATATACAATTAACAACTAGATAGTAGTAACAAGTTCAACATGGACTTGACTGAAACACGAAAACAAAAGGAATTGCCTCTTTGGGGTGGCCCGAAAATGAACTATAAGCTTGGATTGATTGGCGTAATTGCATGTGCGTTGTTGCTTCCTTTTGCGAACGCATCGGGCTACTCCCCATCTTATTCAAACAGCGATTATTGCTACTACGACTGCTATCCTGCAACCAACTCGTACGGATACGGCAGCTCATACAGCTACCCTTCATCCGGGTACTCGAACAGCTACTCGCCTTCGTACAACTCCTATGGATACGGTAACTCGTACAATTCTTACGGCTCGAACTACCCGTCTTACGGATATGGCAACTACGGCAACTCGTTTGGCTCGGCTTACGGATACGGTGGAAACTATGGCAGCAACTACGGTTACGGCGGATACTCACCATATTCTTACAGCTATTCGCCGTTCTACTCTCGCCCGTATTACTCGAGCTTCGCGTTTTCGGGCAACAACTTTGCCTACTCGAGCCCGTACGGCTCTTCGTACTACATCAGCCCCTACCCGCGCTACTACATAAGCTAGGATGGCACGCAAGGCAGTTTCGAGGTTTTCCTCGCACTCCATTTTTCTGATCTGTTTTAACAAAAGGTGATAGATATGGCAAAGAAAACAAAGTCAAGCAGGAAGTCGGCTTACGCGGTCCGCAAGGGCGCGGCAAGCAAGCTGTTTGACTTCAAGGAAATAAGGAAATTCGTTTCCAACCTTGGCAGGAAGCTCAACTTCTTCTAAATTCTTTCTTAATTCAGGCGCTGCAGTTAACAGACAGTACATCCGTTCTGCAGGCGGCCTTTTCTTTTTATTACAAACAATTAATTCCCTTTAGCAACCAACCACTAGTGATTTAGATGTTCCACCAAAGCATTTTCAAAAGGCTTGAGCGGGGCGCGCAGGTAGTGCTGCAAAAAGACGCTGCGCTGATTGCTTCCTTCACTGGCTTGCAAAGCGGCGACACGGTAGTTGACGCAGGCGCAGGCAGCGGCTTTCTGGCAATTAGTTTGGGCGCAATAGTGGCGCCCACCGGCAAAGTGACTTGCTACGAGTGGAAAGACGATTTTGCATTGCTTGCGCGAAGAAACGTCAAGCAGGCGGGCTTGGAAAAGTTCGTTGAAGTCAAGCACGAAGACGTTTTTGAGGGAATAGCTGAAAAGGAAGTGTCGCTAGTTACGCTTGACTTGGCTGCTTCCGAAAACGTTTTGCCTCACGCCTTCAATGCGTTGCGAAAGAACGGCTTTTGCGTCGGCATTTTGCCCAACGTTGAGCAGATGAAGCGCTTTGTGCTGGAAGGGGAAAAGATTGGCTTCGAGCACATCCGCAGCATTGACTCGCAGGTGCGCGAATGGATGGTTCGCGAGGAAGGCTGCAGGCCGGAAACAACCGGCATACTCCACACTGCATTTATCTCGTTTTTGAAAAAACCCTAGTTGCATTCAGGCACCTGACTTTTTGGAAGTTATCGTCAACATAATTGCCCCAGCCGTTGCAAGCACTGCCGAGTACGCAAATCCGGCGGGAAAGCCAAAGTAAGTCCATAGCACTCCAACGATTGCGCTTGAAACCATGTCGCCTACCCCGTTGACTGAAGCGAGCACCCCAAACGCAGTCGACTTCCCTTGCCCTAAAACCATTTCTGCGGCAACGGCGTTTTCCAAAGCATCTTGCGCGGCAATGTAAGCCCCAGCCAGTGCAAACAACGCTGCAAAAGCAAGCACACCGGGTGGAATTATTGCAAAGCCAACGAAAGTTATTGCACCGAGCGCATAGCCTGCAACTAGTACTTTACGCCTTCCAAATCGGTCGCCGAGCGCGCCAAACGGAAGCGATGCCAGCGCATAGGCTACATTTCTTACCAAGTAGAAAACAATGCCCATGGCAGTTGCCTGTGCAAGCCCCATTGAAGGCGCAAGCGTGCTTACTGAATAAAGCACGAGCAGCGCGTGTGAAAAGTCGGATGCTCCAAAAACAGCCACTGAAGCAAGGAATTTCTTGAAATCTAAGGGCAGCCCCTTAAGCGATGACGCCAAGGTGCCTCTTGCTTTTGTTGGCGGGCGCTTTTTTTCTTTCACTAGAAACCAGAAGGCTGCAACTGCAAGCATGCCTGGAATGACTGAAAGCCAGAATACGCCTCGCAGCCCAAAGCTTGAGAGTGCAAAGTACGCAATGAGCGGCCCAACAATCGAACCAAGCGTGTCGAGCGCGCGGTGGAAGCCGAATGCCTTGCCCAAGTCCTTTTTTTCAACTGACTCCGACATTATTGCATCGCGTGGAGGGCCTCGGCCGCCCCTTCCAAGCCAGCCGAACGCACGCGCAAACAAAACTATTGGCCAACTTGCGGCAACTGCAACTATTGCTGGAAAAATTGCGGTTATTGCATAGCCGAGCGTGGAGATTTCTTTGCGCTTGCCTAGCTTGTCTGCAAAATAGCCTGAAAACAGTTTTGAAAAGCTCGAGAGGCCATCGCTTACTCCTTCAATCAACCCCAGCGCGTAGGCGGGTGCGCCCATCGAAAGTAAGAAGCTTGGCAAAAGCACAGTCACTACTTCGTGGCTTGCATCGGAGAGGAAGCTGGTTACACCTGCGCCTAGCACCGTTGAGTTGAGCCACTTTTTCTTCATCAAAGCCACTCTGGCATTACGCACACGAAATATTTATTTCTTTAAATTGTGTTGAAAAATTAGTGCAGTGGGAAGGGATTCGAACTTGCACCGCCTAAGCAGGCAGGGATATGTCCAGAGTAGTAGTGAGGCGCGTGCCTTGCCGCTTGCGGATTTCCTGTAGCTCTCCCGGCGTCATGCATTCCAAGTGAAGTTCGAGGGCTTCCTTCAAGTTGGCAATGGCTTGCTCAACTGAATCGCCTTGAGAGGCCACGTCCACATCGGGGCACCAAGATGAATAGGTTTTGCCCTCCGGGATTACCACAACTGAAAATCCAAGCAGTTTTGTTTCCATAATTTGATTTAGCGGAAGGGAGTTAATAAGCAATTTGTGCTTATAAACTGGAAGAAAATGAAGCTCCCGGTAGTTTCTGGAAAAGAAGTAGTCAAAGCCTTGCAAAAAGCGGGTTTTGAAATAATTCGGCAAAGAGGGAGCCACGTCCATTTGATAAATGAAGTTGGCGGGCAGAGGCTTCATGTCACCGTGCCGGTGCATGGAAATAAGGATTTGAACCCATTTGTATTGCGCTCAATAATTAGGCAAGCCGGCTTTGCCACTGAAGAATTCTACAAATTGTTTTAACTATCCGAGTGATTGGAATGATTGCTGTGCACGTGGAGGTTTCGGGCAAGGAACTGGACGCGCTTGAAGACTTGGCGGTGGCGTGGAATCTCTGCCAAAAACATAACTCGTTATTAAACGCCAGCGAAGACGACCGATGGCGCTTTACCCAAAACTGCAAGAAATGCATTGCAGTTAACAAAAAAATTCGCATAAAAGTCTTGCACTTATGGAGCAAGCTGGCAACTTCATACGACAAGTCTAGAAAATAAAGTGCAGGGGGAGGGATTCGAACCCTCGCACCGCCTAAGCGGGGGAGATCTTAAGTCTCCTGCAATTTTCCGGACGACCGCCTCTTCTTTTCCGTCAACGCTTTCAAGCACGATGAGCTTGCAGCGAAGAGTGCGAAGAAAGGGTTGTTGACCGGGCTCTGCCACCCCTGCGTGTTATTACTTTCTAATTTCTTTGCCGCTAACGAATATGCTAGTGGCTAGGTGGTTAAAAAAACAATAGAAAAAGGAAACTTCAGCTTTCGTACTGCTAATTTACTTAGGCTTTTGTTTCCTTCTTCTTTGCCCTCTTGGGCCGTAAGCTCGGGTAATTGCATTTCCTGCACAGCAGCGCTCCGCGTGGGTTGCGTGCCTTGCACTTCTTGCAGACCAGTATTCTCAGCATTGCCTTGTCGGCAATAGGAAACTTACCCAAAGTAAAACACCAAAATAGCAGTTAAGTAAATTAATAGTGGAAAAAAAGGTTAAATAACCTGCCGCTGGGCACTCCACATGCGCCCGTCAACGGCAAGCTATTTTCCACTTCAACAAAAAAACTGTGCCGAACCTTATTCGACTTCAAAGACTGCGCTCACTGACGAGCTGATTGTCAGCTGGCCTGGCGTCACTTGCGTTGGCGCGCCTTCCGAAGTTCCAACTGCCATGTTCTTTGCGTACGCAAGGGGGTAGGGGTTGTAGCTGCCTCCAACGCTTGCCGAGGAGAGTCCCTTGATTTTCACTCCAAGCGAGTCTGCCAAAACAGTTGCTTGTGCAAGTGCGTCTTTGCCTGCAAGCGAGAGAGCGGACTTTGATAGCTCACCCTGCTTTGCGGTGCTAAGGCCGAACTGTATGTTGTCGACTAGCGCGCCTGCGCCCACTGCGGCGTCGACTACCTTGCCTGTGCCCTCAATGTTGCCGCCAAGTTTTACGCGCAGGGAATGCGTTGTCCGGTAGCCGTTGTTTGCGTACGTGCGCGTCTTTTCGTCGTACTCCTGGCGTGGCGAGACGCTGTAGCTCGATGACTCTATCTTGCTTGCGTCAACTCCCGTTGCTATAAGGGCTGCGCGCACTATTGCGGTTATGTCGGCGTTTTGCTTTTGCGACTTTGCAGCAGACTCGGAATCCGTTTCAACTCGCAGTGAAACACTCGAGTCGTCCGGGGCCGAGGAGACGCTTCCTTGCCCGGTCACTGAAATTGCCCTTGCAGTGCTTCCGGCAGCGCCTGCAGTTGACAATACTGGCAGGTTGCCGAACATGCTTTCAAAGCCTGCTTTCATCTGCTCTGGGAAGTGGAACACCGAAGGCGAGCCCACCGCGTTTGAATTGCCTGCGGGCTGCCCGTAAGTTGAAGGCAAGTACATTTTCTGCAGTTGGTTTATTCCAGCAACCACAAACAGTGCGCAAACCACTGCAAACACTACCAGTTTCACGTTATCGTTGTTCACTCAAACCACCTCTATTCCGCGGCGGCCTTCCATTTGTCAATTGTTTGGAGGGAACGCAGCAATAATAAATTGCTTGCCATCCCATATTTAAACTGCTCAAGTTGTCAGGCTTTTTCCTCATAGTGCCTCCGTAGCTCAGTGGTAGAGCGTTTGCATGGTAAGCAAAAGGTCGCGAGTTCAATTCTCGTCGGAGGCTTAATGGCAACTTGCTTGCAAACTTACTTTCCTTCTTTTTGCCGGAGTTTCCTTAAATCTTGCAGCACTTGCTTTTGCCAGTCCTTGAATTGCTTGAAGCCTACACCCAAGTAGGAGAGCTTTTTTTCGTCATAGGACGCCACGACGGTCTGGAGCTCTGGCAGGAAACTTGTTTTCCCATATTTTTCAAGCAGCGACAAATAATACGCCCAGTCGATTTGCGCGTGCAAGAGAATGGTCAAAATATCTACTGCGTCCTTTGTCCCTTTCGTCGAGCCTCGCCGGTCTATTTCGGCCGCCTGCTTGAGCAACAGGAGCGCTTCTGGCCGCACGGTGCATATCCCCTCTACAGTTGACTTGTATTGCTTGAGTTCTTCAGGCGGGATTGCCAGTTTTGAATAGTATTCCACATAGACGTCGAGGTCGAACTTCTCGAATTTCACTTCGTATTTCCTTAGGCGATCGTTTTTGACGAGGCTAAAGTCTTTCTTTAGCTGGTTGAGGGTGGCTTGGTCGACAACTAGGTCGATGTCCTTTGACTTGTGTGTTTTAGTCCACAGGAAGGCAGCCCACCCGCCTATCAGGACGAAATCGTATTTCTTGGAGAGTTCCAAAAGCTTTTCCCAGCTTTCCCTTGTCAGCAGTTCGTTCCAAAATTCGGTTACCAATTCATTTTCACCTCAAGCGCCTTAACGAACTCTTTTGCATACCATTCCGGCAAGTTCCACAAGTCGGCGTAAAGCCGGGCGGTTGAAACCACGCCGTTGCCAGCGCACTTGAGCATCCCTTCGCTGGCGCGCAGGACAAATAAGTTGGGCGGGCCCTTCATTGGTGGAAACCTCTCGGAAACTTCCCGCGCGTCGGCAGCATAAACGTACACTTCGCTATAGTCTGCGGGCACTTGCCCGAATTTGAACTTGTACCCAGAATACGCCGAGTAAAAAACGCCCGAGGGCATGCTTTTCTCAATTTGCGCAACCGGCTGCTCCACTCGCGTGCTCAAAAGCACGTCCTTTCCAAGGTTTCTCGCACTCGACCAGTACAACACTATTTTTTGCGCATCCACTACCGAAAGCCCCGTGGGGCTTGTACGCACTGCGCCCATCTTGGCAAGGGGCCGCACTGCGTTGTTGACGGTGCTCAGCGAAATGCCAAGTTCGCGCGCCAACTCAAGTTGCGTAAGCCTGGAGCGCTTTTTCTCTATAAACTCAAACAGGATGCGCTCCAAGACTAGTTCCTTCTTCATACTTTCTTTTTTGTAAAAACTTATTTAAAAGGCTTTCGAATAATATAGAAAATAACAAATGTGGCTAAATACTGCACTAAATAATGAGTTTGCAATGGAATGGCCTTGTTCCTTTTGTGGAAAGGAAATGTCTTGCCCTTGTCCTGACGGCTTGCTGCACAAGCATGCCGATGCGGCGAGCGCCTGCCCCGTTTGCCTCGAATTGCTTGACAAGGGAGCCAAGGAAGGAGAACTCAAAAACCACCCCGATAGGGAGGATGTTGAAAAATTGCTGGAATTTGAAGGGCAGATAGAACAGATGGCTAGTGAGATGAGCGAACAAACTTTTGAGCTCGCTTGGCGCCAAGACAAGGAACTCTTCAAGGACTTTTCTAAAAGGGAGCTTGCGGAGGAAATGTATTTTCGGGGAATCCGGGATGCCTTGGCGCTCTTACTGCCTGCTGCCGACGAGAAAAAACTAGAGAAAATATACCAGGAGATTGAAGCCCAAAAAGTTGAGGAAAGCGGCGTGCGTGAGAACTAGCCGCAAATTTTGTTGCAACATATTTTTACTGTAGCGCGTCACTTGCGCATTTCCTGGATTATTCTCAAATAGTCCGCAGTTTTCAGGTAATATCCTTGTTGAACGAGTCTTGAAAGAAGTTCCTCCGCCTTTTGCGGGCTGACTTGCTTGTTTCTTACTGCTACCACTAAGAATGCAGGCAGCGACACTACTTTCACTCCAATTGCCAATCCCACCGTATAGGCCTTTCGGTCGTCGGAGAGGCAAACTACGCCCAGCTTTCTTGCAGTTGCAATCGCCTGCGACTCTCCCGCATGGAGGCCTGTTGCGGCAATGGGTGCTACGTTCGCCGACTTTTTGAGCACTCCGTTTGCAAGCAACTCCTCAACTAGCCTAACTTCAGGAGAGCCACGAAACCGGCCTGCCTCAACCACTTCCGAGAAAACAACTGGCGGCACTGCAAATGAGGAAAAATTTTTTGAAAGCAAGTCGAATATCTCCCTGACCTTGAGTGAGAAAATTAGGGAAGATGAGTCAAACACCGCGGTTTCCAACTATATTGCCCCCGCTTGGTCGAGAATGTCTTGTGCCGTAAGGTTAAGGTAAACTCCACGCTCCTTCATCAAATCAAGGAAGTCCCAGATTGAGATTCCCGCAATTTCTGCTGCCTTGCCCATGGACACTTCGCCTTTTGAATACGCTTGCAATGCGACTTGCTTGCGCCTCTCTGCAATGCCGGTTGCAAAAATCTCCCTGTACTCGTCGCTCTTGTCGCGCCGCTCAAGCTTTGCAAGTTCCTCCGCCTCTTTTTTCAACTCGTTTCTTGAACGGAAGCTAATGAACTCCAAGCCAACCACCTTGATAACATCGTGCACAAACGATTACTTAAAGGTTTGCCCGCCGCCCGGCTCTGTTGCAAACGTTGCCCTCGTAGATTTGAAGTTTTTGCAAAACTGGTTTTGACCGCTAGAGGAGAAAATTGTCGTCAAAAAACGAAACATTAACTACGCACCGGGTTTACCTCTTTTGAAGACAATGAGGCGTTAAGAGGATGCGCTATGTGTTCTAAGACCATACAAATCAATCACTAATTAATTTCTCCACATAAATAGATTCCTCTAAATCCAAAATAGGCGCGTATTTGCGTCACCCCCTAACTTCCAAAAACCACGACCACCATCCATTTATTTCCCGCAAGCCTATTTCTTTAATGCCAAAGTTTTCTCGAGGTGTTTTCTGGGGCCGCTTCAACCCACCCCACAAGGGCCACCTCGAAGTGATAAGGCACTTGCTTGAAAAGGAGTGCAAGGAGCTAGTTGTCGCAATTGGGAGCGCGCAAGCGTCTCACACTGAAAAAAACCCTTTCACCGGCGGCGAGAGGCTGATTATGATGAAAGCGCTGCTGCAGGAAGCCGGGCTTGAAGGCAAGACAATCATCGTGCAAGTGCCCGACGACTCCGATTCTTATGTGAACACTGCCTCGAACTTGCGCCTTTTCTCTCCAAAGTTTGACTGCGTTTTCACCAACCGCGCGGTAATACGCGAGATTTTTTCCTCTTCCGGCATGGCTGTAGTGCGTTTTCCGGATTTTGATTACAAGAAGTTTTCCGGCTCGAACGTGCGCGCGGCAATGCTTTCCGGCAGCGACTGGCAGGCGCTCGTTCCAAAGGCGGTTTACGAATTCATTAAGCAAAACGGCTTGCTAGAACGGCTCAAGACAGTGGAGCGCGACAAGTACCAGCCTTGAATAAAACCAGTGCATCTAAAGAGAGTTTAATCCGAAGAAGTCAATTCATCCTAGCGCGTGACAATTATGGCGAAAGTGACTTTAGACCTTATTTACCAAGAAATAAGGCTCATGCGCAAAGAACTTCGTAAACTTAGGCAATACCTGGTGCGATTGAAAAAAATTTCTAAGTGAAATAACTAATGAGGGCACTTTTTATCGGGCGTTTCCAACCGCTCCACTTGGGGCACTTGCACGCAATCCAAAAAATCGTCGAAAAATATGGTTTTGTTACAATTGCAGTCGGCAGCAGCAACTCGTCTCGCAGTAAGGAAAACCCTTTTTCTTTCACCCAAAGGAAGCAAATGCTTGAGGCAACTCTCAACGCAGAGGGATTGCGCGGAAAATACGCCATCATTCCCCTGCCCGACCACGAAAGCGATAGCAAGTGGGTTGCAAGCTTGCGCAAGCGCCTACATTTTGAGTTGGTGGTTACTGGCAACCAGTGGGTTTCGCGTTGCCTCAAAAGCCACGCTGTAGTGCAGGTGCCCAAGTACTTGAGGCGCGCCGAGCTTCAGGCAACTCACGTTAGAAAGCTTATGGCTGAGGGGAAAGGCTGGCAGGCGCTTGTGCCAAAGCAAGTGCAGCAAATTTTGGAGAAAACTGGACGAAAGGAAAATGCGAAAAAAAGTAAGGGTTTAGTTTTGTAGCGACATTTTTGATGATTTCTCTCGTAAAATCGAGTTTTGCCCGAAAACCCACAAAAATGCAGTTTACCTCGTAAAACGCTACAAAACTAAACGGTTACGAAAAAAATAATTTTTGGTAGTGTGTTACTTAAAGTAGCTTAATCATCGCGGCTCCATGTCGTGAAAAGTAGGTGATTTCCTCCGTTCAAGGCGTGATGAACGATAATATTGGATTTTTCATAGGTAAAAGCGAAAGAATTAAGCCAGCTTAGCTCGCGCACTACCTAAAAATAATTGTGTGGCGATTTGATTGAAAGAAAAAGGAGAATACGTGGTTGTGCTAACTTGAAAAAGTATTGGGTAAATTACCATTTTATCCCCTAGCGTAATGGTAGTATTACGAGGGGATTTTGTGCGGATTTCGTGTACCAAATGTGGGTATGGTTTTTGGTACAGAATGGGGAAGGGTTGCTATCGCTGCAAGCGTTGTAAGCGGGACTTTGTCCCGCGACGCTTGCCGTTGCAGTTGACTCGTGCTAGTTGGCGTGAGTTGCTTGGCTGGTTTATGCGCGAGCAGAGCGCGCAGTCTATTTCTCGTGAAACGAGTTTAGAGCGCAAGCGCGTGTTACGCGCACTACTCTTAGTGCGTAGTGCAATGCAGCGTGACGTGCCGGAAGTGTTCTCCGGCACGGTTGAAGTGGACGAAACGTATGTCGGTGGACAGTGGAAGAACATGCGCAAGACAACCCGCGATACTGGCACTAAGCGTGGCCGTGGCACTACCAAACAGCCCGTGTTTGGCATCCTCTGCCGTCGTGGAATCGTGTGGGCTGAAGTGGTTGACGATGTGAGTGCAGCTACGCTGCAACCGTTAATCAAGAATCGCGTGCGACGCGGTCAATCATTTGCAGTGATACTTGGAAAGGCTACACTGGCATTGCCACCAAAGGGTATGTGCATCGGTTGGTTGACCACGGCAAAGGAGAGTACGCAAGAGGCAAAACGCACATCAACGGATTAGAAGGATTCTGGGGCTACCTTAAACGCAAGCTCGCCGCCAAAGGCGGCGTGCGGCGAAACCGACTGCCACTGTACCTATCCGAATACATTTGGCGCTACAACCACAGAAAAGAAACAATAAAAAACAAGGTCAAACAACTGTTAAAACTACTGAAAAGTTAGGGTAATGAATGGGACTATACCCAAAGTATTTATACCAAAATCGGTAAGAGTTAACTATATGCCCATCGAACACCTGAGAAAAGTAGGCCCACAAGACCACGCCGAATTAGTACATAATCTGATTAATGGCTCTAAAGACTACAATTGTATCTTTGATCCGACTATGCACCCAGAATTCATCAGGAAATGTGAGTATGGTTATATTGTAGGTACACCAAGTGACTGTGTAAGCTATAAAGTAAATATACAAGCAATTTCTGCTCGCGTCCAAGAGATCTCGGGAAACTGGGTTTTCAATCCACATTATCTACATCCAACCGAAGGTTTAACTCCGATACGAATAGGAGATCCCCGCTTAATCGAGGCTACAAAAGGCCCCATAAACTTTGAAGGAAGAAAAAGCCAGCATTATTTTACCTTGAAAGAGATTGAAAAAAGATTCGGAATAACACGCGACTTGACAAAGCATCTAATACGAGAAGCAAGAAAGAGCGGCCCCTTTGATTTTACCCTACTACAGGTTATTCCAACACAGCTAATTAGAGATAGTTATAAAGGCCACGGTCTACCCTTCTACTATATGAAGTTAGGGAAGCCATTCAATAGTCCTGATACGAGGTACAGAGGAGAGCAATATAAGATGGATAAAATACACGAAGATTCTATTATAGACCTAATAAAATCTGAAATGCCAAAATTATTGAAAGAACACTACGATAAGTATAAAGTCAAAATCAATGTATACAAAGACGGGAAAACTGAAGAAACGACAAAAATGGTAGCAATAGTTAGCACCCGCGTACCAAAAACAAAAACATATAGGGAAGGTTTTAAGGGGGGCGCTGGCATCTAGAACTTCCGAATAACTTGCTTAAAACGCGCGGAAAAGCCTTTTCAGCCTATTTCGGAAAGGGATTATGGTTGCGGCTAACATCCCGATACTTCCATTTACCCAAAGTAAAACGCGTATTTGAGGCGCGCCAGCATTACCTTTTTACTATTGGCGTAAATCAAGAAAACAAGAGAAAATCCAGAGGCGGTTCACGAATATTTTCTAACCCTATTTAAGAGAAGTTTTCACTGGGTTTGCAGCATCGATCTTATTCAAAGGCAGCAGAAAGAACAGAAAATGACCTCCTCCCCAGCCTAAAGGCCGGAGTATCCCCGTCAGGCTAAACGGGCTTGGTAGGGGTCATTATGCGGGGCGGTGACGTACCGACGCGCGACTTCCAATTCTTCACCTAGGGTGCGGCGGCACTTGCCAGCACTCCACAGGTGCCCTTGCGGGTACCGCAACCGCAGTTGCGGATACTCCTTAAATAACTGGTACGAACTGCCGCCCTTCAACAACTGCGTCACGTACGACAAACTATACCGAGCAAAACACCGCACTATGCAATGTACGTGCTCCGGCATCACTGATAGTTCCACGATAATCAGACGGTGACGCTCTGCCACCGCGCGAATCACCTTATCGCAAGCCTCAATATACTTCGGCTTGCCGAACATTTTATACCGGTACTTCGTACACCATTCAATCTTGTATACCACATCATCCACTGCATGACTTGCTTTTGCAAAGCTCACGCTAAACAACTCCGTGACCGCGCAAAATACGGGCCCGCGCGGCCGCTAAGCACACAAAAACAAACAACAAGAAAAACACGGCCTAAAGGCCGGTGGCATTAAACCCAAAGGAAAGAGTAAAAAGAAGAAAGAATGAGGGGCGTAGAAAAGAAGAAGCTGCCTCTTACTTTCAGCACTATGGTTCCGATCCCCTCGACAGATGGACTATAGCTAAAGGTATAAATAATGGAACTTATTTAAGAGTAGTATGACTTGGGATTTGGCTCGCGGCGAAGAGTTTCTGCCTCTCATTTCGCTCTCCGAGCTAAAACGGCGAATGCAGGCAAAAACCAAAGCAAAACCGCGCTTGCGGTTTTTAATCGCGGTGCATCGCAAGCAAGGCAAGTCGCTTGACGAAATTGTTGAGGCGTGCGGCGTAGCACGCCGCACCGTGCATGGCACACTCAAACGGTTCGCAGAGCATGGAATTGCCGCCGCCCACGCAGTCAAACAAACTGGGCGGCCTAATCGGCTGAAACAATCGCAGTTGCGCGACTTGCGCAAGCGCTTGCTGCGCTCACCGCAGCAAAATGGATTCCGTGAAAGTTTTTGGACGACGCGCATGGTTTTGAGTTTGGTAAAACGCGCCTACCGGGTTGCGTATGACGTTTCGCATCTCCGCCGGTTGCTGCACGCGCTTGGTTTTTCTTACAAGAAACCTCGCCCGACGAATCCCCGTCGTGCGTCGGATGAAGAGGTAGCGGAATTCAAAAAAAAGCGCGACGTTTGGTGTTGGCTGCCCGACGCGAGGGCCGCATCGTTTTCGTAGAAGACGAAAGTACTTTTTCCCTCAAGCCGTACACCACGCGAGCTTGGTACCCGCGCGGCGATGCAGTGCGCGTGAGCATGACGCATGCACCGCACGAACGGTTTTACGTTTTCGGCGTGATGAACGGTCGCAAGGAGCATTACCGATTTTACGATGGTCGAAAAACGAAAGCAATGAACGCAATAATGACCTTGGATTTTTTAGGATACCTGCACGCGCGTTACCCGCGCGTGCTCTTGTTTTGGGACAAGGCGTCACACCACGGAAAATCCAAAAAAGTACGCGAATACGCTGCCGCGCACGACATTCGACTGATTGATTTTCCTACGGCGGTGCCAGAGGAGAATCCAGCAGAACAAGCATGGAACACGCTCGCCGCCGCGACAGCCAACTCGTATTATGCAAACTATGAAGCACTTTTGGCTGAACTGAAACGCTGCGCCCGATCAAAAAATTTAAGTGAACTACCGGGGGCTGAAGCCCCCGGCGTCGTGGCAGTCTAGTTTAGTGGTTGGCTAGGGTGGTTTGCGTTCCTGGTACGGGGGCGGGTTGTTTGGTCCAGTGTCTGCCTTGGCAGCGTGTGATGTAGAACTGGACTGCCTCGTTGGTTACTCGGCCTACTGACTCGTAGAAGTAACCGCCGCTCCAGAAGCGCTCGCCCCATAGTATTCCTCGCAAGCGCTCTGCGCAGCGCTTGCGGATTAGCCTGCTTGTATACCCTTTGAACCAGAAGGCGAGCTTCTCGGCGCTGTAGTGCTTGCATCCAGTGAGGAAGATGTGCCAGTGGTCTGGCCCGAACTCGCTGGCCGCGATTCCCACGCCAAGCCGCGCGGCCATCTCGCGGGCCGCATCCGCGCAAACTTCTTTAACCACCCCGTCCCAAAACACTTTGCGCCGGTAAGCGGGAGTGAACTGCAAGTGAAAATTGCACGCTCCAACCGCATTACCGTCACTACCCAAACCAAAGCTCGCGCTAGCCATACTATCAGTCCTCCAGAGCGGCGCATAGACAAGCCCGCGGCAGCGGGCCGCGCCGCTAAGGAGGCTTACGCTAACCAAAAGAAAAAAACAATGCAGTAGGGGGGAGAAGCTCCTCCCCCTACAACCCCCTGTCTACTACCATCCGATGGCTAAAGCCAATCGGGGTTGTAGCGCAGCATCTAAACCCGTGGTAATAGCCGTAAGTTGCTTTATTTCCAAAAACGCTGTAGAATGCCTCTTTTGCTTGCTCAAGAATATCTTTTTGGTGGACTATGAACAAAACACGGCCTTTTTCTCCAGCAAAACGCTTGGCATCTAA
>OBEQ010466533.1_pt1 | contig 42197 bp, 51 predicted proteins | sample 1670901 | NCBI WGS metagenome assembly OBEQ01 (sample SAMEA104232315, study PRJEB22302) | groundwater metagenome | biome: forest; feature: aquifer; material: groundwater | place: USA | collected 2011-08-07 | depth 5.4 m
CTTCTACATAAGTTACTTCTGGATTAACCCATAAATTAGTCTGGCCGAATATTGTTTCTGGTCTTAATGTAGCAGCTACAATAAACTTATTGTCAAAATTAAACTTCAATAAAACAAATTCTTGCGGAACTTCTCCCTCCCCCTTGATCCTATCATGATCTCCAACAGGCATATTTGTTTTTGAATCCCAAACAACAGCATGTTTACCTTTTATGATATAACCTTTTTCTTCCAATTTTTTGAATTGCCATTTTATAAATAAATCGTAATATGGATTTAATGAAGTTGTAATGAAATTTCTTCTCCAATCTATACTTAACCCCATACTCTTTAGATCTTTTAACCATTTTTTACTAAAAACATTAATCCAATATTCTGGTTTAGAAAATTTCTTGATTTCTTTATCAGAAAAGCCTTCTTTTTTTAGGCTTTCAATTATTTTTGGTTCATTCTCTTTTACACGTTCCGCAGCTGCAACTATTGGGCTTCCCGTACAATGCCAACCTTGCGGATAAAGTACATTAAACCCCCGCATTCTTTTATATCTTGCAAATGCCTCTACCCTCATTATTGTGTAGAAATGTCCGATATGTGGGGAAAGATTCATGTAAGGAATAGGAAAAGTGACAAAGAATTTTGGCTTTTTATTAATATGAGCTTCAAATATTTTAGCTTTTTCCCAACGATCCTGCCACTTTTCTTCAATTTCTTTTGGATTATACATAATTTAACCTTAAGAACATATTATTTAAAGTTTTTTATTTCCATCCAAGAATCCATTTGAAAATTTTTATTAAGAAATTCTCTTTTTTATCTCCTAAATTTATTTTATTTACGATAGTACTATCATTTACTATGTTTGTTATTATGTTAACTGGTTGATTTTCTTTACTTAAATTAATTTTTTGATTAAAAGTTTCATTAATTTTAATTGGATAATACGGTACTAAAACTGTTTTTATTTCAGAGCAAGTATCTCCACCACATACATATATTAAGATGGTATTATTTCCTTCAGTTAAATTAAATGTTTTAATCCAAAACCCATTGTTAAGTAATTCTAACTGTTCTTTTTCATCGTTTAATTTATAATTGATTGAAAAAGCGTTCTCATATTTTCCCAGGAAAGTTATATTTGGCAAAGAAACTTTTATTCCTTCTTTAGGATAAAATATATCAAAACTAGGAAGAGTTGAATTACCCCCTATTGTTTTTCCCGTAAAACTTACATATCTTAATAACACTAAAAATAATAATATAAAAATGAAAAACAAAATTTTCTTCATAAATATTGAAAATTAAATGGATATTTAATGTTTTTTATTTTAAAATAACTTTTTGTTTAACCTTAAAATGCCTGCTAAAGACAAAAGTACAAGGTACAAATGTATAAGAAACGCGTTTCCCAATAGGAGTTCCAGATTTTTTTAAAATATGCGCAACTATATGACTGCAATTCCATTTTTTCTGGAAATTTAAATTCTCTTTTTTATAAAATTTATGCCTCTCAAAGAAGAATCTAAATCCGGCTTTCAATGATTCAAAATAAGAAAACGCAATAAATTTGCTTTTTTTCAAGAAATTATTAACTGTTTCTTTTACAACCAAATTTCTATTTTTTAAAGTATAAAGTTTTGGCTGTACAACATAAATTATAACCCCACCAAAATGGTTTATTTTATTTTGAATTAATTTTTTTAAAGTGATTTTTTCCATATCATCCCCGTTTCTTATAATTTTATGGTCTATATCAAAAACGTAGCCATTTCCAAGATATAAACAAGAATGAGTTATTCCTCTTAACACTTTCCTAGATATCATCGAAATGAAGTTAAAATATTTAAAAAAGAAATTATTTGGAATCGGTCCGGTTAGGATTATATCCCCTTTTTTTAAACTTTTATTTAATAAATCATACGCCTTTTTAATAGATTTTTTATCAGCTTTAATTATTAATGATTTCATTTTAACCCCATTATACATTAATTTCTTAATATATAAGATTTTTCTTATTTTAGAACTATCTTTCTCTTTGATTTAAAATGTCTGCTAAATATGAAAGTGCTAGGAAGGAAAAATTTTGTTTTTCTATTTCCAATCTTTATTCCAGCTTTTTTTAATATAAAAGCTGTTAATTCTGAGCAATTCCAGTCAGATTTAAATTTTAAAATTTCTTTTTTACTGAATTTATTTTTTTTAAAAATTAACCTCCCCCAGACTTTTGCCATATTTAAATAAGAAAACGCAATAAATTTGCTTTTTTTCAAAAAATTATTTATTGCTATCTTAAGAACCAGATTTCTATCTTGTGTTTTGTAATATTTTGGCTGAACAACATAAACTGTAACTCCCTTGAATAGATCTATTTTACTTCTTAATAATTCTTCTATTTTAATTTTTTTAATCTTTGAATCATTAAATCTTGCCCCAATTTCTAAAACATAACCATCCCCTAAATATAAACAAGAATGAGTTATTCCCCTAGATAATTTACTTATGATAAAAGAAGGAAAATGTCTTATTTTTAATTTGATATTATTCAACCTTGGTCTAGTTAATATAATATCTCCTCGTTTAAGGGTATTTTTTAATATTTTAGAAGCTCTCGATATATATTTATTTTCATTGCCCTCTTTTTTTATTACTATGGATTTCATCTAAAGAAAATATCTATATTAGAATATAAAGCTTTTGAAAGTTAAGCTTTCTTAACCATGGTTTGAACTCTTTCGACACCTTCTAAATGTCTCATTAGCTTTTTATTTATATATTTTAACCACTTATATTTTAAAGGACGTTCTATATCTAAGAAAAGTACAACTCTAATTTTATTACTATCATTCCAAACTTCATGGTAATATGTATCATCAAATAAAACTCCTTTACCATTTTTCCAATAGTATATTTTGTTGCCAACTCTAATTTTACATTTTTTCCCTTTAGGAATGATCAATCCTAAATGATACCTTAATACTCCTTTGAACAGACCATGATGTCCTGGAATGTGTTTATGAGGTTCTAATATAGAAAACATTGCTGTGTAAATTCTCGGAACTTGTTTTATCAACTTTGTTGTTTCAGGACACATTTTACAATTTTTTTCAATGTAATTTCCATAAACCTTTAAGAAAAATGTTTTCCATTTTTTATCTGGAGAAAGTCTTTTTTGTCCTTCATCTACTTCTTGAAAACTTGGAATATTTCCTTTGTTCTTTAATATTTTTAACAATTCTTTATTTATTGTTTTATAATTTTTTTCTAAAATTTCAGTTTTTTTAACGAAATTAGTTTTTAGAAAAGGCGGATTATGGATAAATAACTTAAGAATTAGGTTGTATAGATAAACATAGAAATAAGGGGCACTTAACCAAAAAATCTTATAGTTCACTTTTATATTTTTCGCATCCATAATTCTTTATAAAGTATATTAATTATAAGGCTTTTGAAAACATTTAAATATTGTTATTCTCGAGGTTTTATCATGGGCCTGTAGCGCAGCCTGGATAGCGCACTAGCCTTCTAAAATTTTGAGGAGAGCTAGGGGTCGCGGGTTCAAATCCCGTCAGGCCCGCTACGCGTGGATACCCAAGTGGCCTAAGGGGACCGATTTCCTAAAGGAAAGTCCAACCTGCAGACCATTGGAAGATAGCGGTTATTTCGCAGGTTCGAATCCTGCTCCACGCTTTATTTTTTAAGAAATCTTTCTTTAACCTTATTTTTACTAAACCTTGCAATTAAAAAAATGAATATTATAATATAAATTATTGTTATTAATAAAAATAATAATTTAAACACAGGAATTTTTTTTATAAATATTTCTCCAAAATAAGATACGATGAATATTCCTGGAATAATCCCTAGCATTGTACTCATAAAAAATTTTTTAAATGGAACTCCGATTAAACCAGCTAAATAACTAAAAAAATCTGTAGATGTAATTGGATTAATCCTTAAAATAAATAAGAATAAAGGCCCATATTTATCAGAATATTTATGGAACATTGTTTTGCTTTTTTCATTAATTAATTTATCAAAATAATTAAAACCGTAACGTTTAGCCAAAAAATAAGCTATTGTATTTCCAATGCTTGCTCCAATTATTGTTAAAATAGCCCCTGTTAAAGATCCAAATGAAATACTTGCAGAAACATTTAATATTAAGGATGGAATTGGTGCTATAACAACTTCTATGATTATTGCAAAAATATAACCTAGCCAAGACAACTTTCCAAATGAATTTATGAAACTTACTGTATCATCTAAATTTTGATTTGTAATGTCGTAAATAAAACCTTCTGTAAAATAACTATAAGTCATAAAAATTATTACAATTAATAAAAATAAAGCTAAATATCTGTTTTCTAAGGTTCTTTTATATAAATGATGATTTTGAATCCTAGATTTTAACTGTTTATGAAATTTTTTCACATATACCTAGAATAAAGTATGTATTTAAAATTAACCTTGTACATTAAAAAAGAAAAAAATTTACCTTGGTCTTAACAAGGCAGATAAGATATAGACAACTAAAGCGAATAACACTATAATTGCCACAATCCAGAATGCTACACTATTAGCAAGATTTCTCCATATTGAGTTTGCTGTAATTGTTGGTTGGAATGCTGTGCTTCCTGTTGGGGTTTCTCCCCCGGTGTTTGTTACTTCACCAACTTGAACACTTGCTGTTTGAGTTGTTAAGATGTTATTACCTTGTTTTGCTTTAATATCTATAGTATAACTTCCTGAACTTAAACTTGCTTTAGGTGTTAAGTAAGCGTATAAAGTAGTTTCTTGCCCACCTTGTAAAGTTACTTCTTGTGATTGAGGTTTATCTGCCCAATCTCCATTTGGAGTAAACTCTATAGTGTAAACTTGTGTTGTAGTTCCTAGATTACTTAATTTATATGGCAAGCCAAATAATTTACCTTGTACAGCACTTACTGTTCCTTGAACTAAAGAAACTTTAGCAGATCCTGTAACTCCAGGTTCATTACCGCTACATTTCACAGTTAATTTTACAAATTTTGAATTTGTTTTTCTTCCATTATCAAACAAAACAGCTGCATCTATTGAATAATCCCTTGGAGTTGCATCACTTGGAATTTTAAATGAATAAGTTGCAGTTGCACTATCTCCTGATTTATCAAATTTCTTTAAGCTAAATGGATCACTTTCAAAGTCTAATCCAAGTTCAACATCTCTTAACCTTGCTGTAACAATATCTTCATCTTTCTTTCCAACGTTTTGTACATCCATTACAAAGTTTGCATTTGCACCACATGAAACTAAAGTTGGACTGACTTGTGCATTATTTAAAATAACATCATGATCTTTTCTTTTGAAATCAACTTTAACATCATCATAGTTACAGTTTTCATCTTCATTTCCATCTTCAAATACTTTAATAAAAACCTTATATTTGTTTCCTTCTTTTAGATTATCATCTGAATTTGGAACTTGTAATTCAAAGTCAAAATTTTCATCATTGTCTGAACTAACACTAAATGAATCTGATTGAGCATTGTCAATTTCTTTTCCTTTATCAATGTTGTATAAAGTAGCTTCTACAATAACATCGAGGTCTTCACTATCATGGTTTTCAGCTTTTCCCCTTATTCTTATTTTTTGACCAGGATTAAAATCATCACCAGAACTTGGGTCATCTATGTTTACCCTTAAAATACCCTCATTATTAGTATTTATTTCACTATTTTTACTTTTTCTACCATCAGAACAAATTGATGGATCTATATTAATTATTAAATCAAATGTTTTAGGTGTTAATTGAGGACTGCTTATAGATGTAATTGTTATTTGTCCTGTATATGTCCCTATATCGATATCTGAGTTAGCATCAGTAGTTATAGTAACATCTGTAGAAGCGCCAGGTGTTAATGAGGTTGCAGGATTATTACTTACTTTTACTCCTAAAATATCATTATCGTTATCTGTAAAATTTCCTGTGATTATAGCTTTTACATTATTTAAAGCAACATTACCTTTATTTTTTATTGTAAATGTTTTACTTTTAGCTGTATCCCTTTGTGTAGAAATTGTAAGTTTACCATCAGTTAATCTTTGTATTTCGAAATCAGATTGAGGGTCTACAACCATTGGATAACCTTTTGTTGCTACATTATTTGCATTAGAAACATCTGTAGCAGTTATTGTGCCTAAATATGTTCCTGGAGCTTTGTTCTCTGGAACACTTAATGTAAATGTTTGAGTTGTACTTAAGCCAGCTGCTAAAGTCAATTGGTTAATAATTGGGGCATCTATCCCTTCTGGACCATTATTTAATATGCTGCTTGTTAAAGAAACCGTTACACTATTTGCATTATCTAAATTTGTAACTCTTATTGTTCCTGTTGAACTTGTTCCAGGAGCAACATGATCTGGACTCATTAAAACAGAATCTATTCTTATTGCTGCTTGAGCACTTATTGCGAATAAACTAATACTTAATAAAAATAATATACTTAATAATGATATTTTTTTCATATTCTTAACCCCCATAATTGTTGCTATTCAAAAGTTAAGATAGGTATTTAAATCTTTCGGTGATTATTTTTTTTAACAATATACATAGAAAATTCTCCTATAAATAACCCTAATAAAGCACCTGCAATTACGTCGCTTAAATAATGTACTCCAAGATAAACTCTAGACAAAGAAACTAAAATGCTTAAAATAATCCATATTAAATCAATAAATTTCATAAAAGGGAGGAAAGTGAACATTGAAGTAGCATGACCGCTTGGAAAACTTCTATTTTGATCTACATCATTGACTAAATTATTATTTAATTGAGTAAATGGTCTAGGTCTTGCGACAATGGTTTTAATCAGAGTTGTTATTCCCAAATACAAAGTTAAAGCTATAATTAAAGGAACAATATCTTTGTATTTTTTTTGAAGAATTATAAGTATAAATATAATTCCAAACAAAAAATACCATTTAATACCATCAAAGAAAATTGAGATTGTTGTTAAAAAATTAATCCTATAGCTAGTAAAAAATATAGAAATTTGTTTATCATAAATAAAAGATATAATTAAAGCAATTATCCCTAATATATAAATATAGGATTTTTTCATGTAATATTAGAATTATCTTTACTTATAAAATTATCTTTGCAGCATTATTAAATCGTCTTTTGTTAACTTTTTCTTTGTTCTTAGTTTTTCTTCAACTTGTTTTTCTCTTTCTTCTAAATTTCTATCTTTTCGTTTTTCTCTTTCTTCATTGAATTCCTCATCGATTTCAGAAACTTCTTTCTGTAATAGACTCAGCTCTTTTAATTTTTCTTTTAATTTATTATTACTTTCTATAAATTTATTTTTGTAACTAATAAATTTATCAAACGCATCTTGCTGTTCTTTTCTAACTGTATAAATTTTTTTAGAAATTTCTTTAAACTTCTCAATGTCTTTTTTATTCGAGCTAAATATCTCTTTTAATTTGTTATGAGCTGAATCTGCTTTTTCCCTGGACTCTTTTATTTCCTTATCTATTAAATGAATTTTGTCAAATAAACTTTTTACCTGAGAATTTTCTTGATAAGTTTTCTTTAATTCATTAATTTGCTTCATTAATTTTTTTTCTTTGTCAAAACTTAAAGCTTCTGTTTCAATTTTGTATTCTATACTTTCTATTTGAGACTTAATTAAATCAGGATTAAATCTTAGATTGCCTTTTTTAGCAAGTTCTTTCTTTTCTTCCCCAAATTCTTTTATTTTACTTATTAATCCTTTTACTTTATTATTGTAAGAATCACGTTCGTTTTTTAATTTATTAATTTCTTGATTAAAAATATCAGAACTAGATTTTAGTTTTTTAACTTCAGAAATTAAAGAAGAAATATCTTTTTTTAATGACTCTTTTTTATGGAACCAGGATTCTTTTTCTTTATTTAACTCGTTTAATGTATTTTTTAAAGTATTAATTTCATGCTTTATTTCATTAACCCTTCTAAGTAAATCTCGCTTTTCCATTTTGTGTCTAAGTTACTGAAAGTCATTTTAGATAAAAGTAAAGGACTTAGCCAAAGAGACTTCCAAGTCCAACTGCAGCGCTTTCATCTGATTTTTTATCTTCTTTCTTTTCTTCCTTCTTTGCTTCTTCATGAGAAGGTGCGGCTGCTACAACAGGCATGACAGATGCTTCTTTAATTACTTCTTCTATATTAACCCCATCCAAAGCTATAACTAAAGATTTTATCTTTGCTTCGTCTTCTCTTATGCCAACTGCATCTAAGACTTTCTTAACATTAGTTTCATTTATTTCTTTGCCTGCTTTATTTAATAGCAAAGCACAATGAATTAACTCCATTTTGTTTTTCCTCCTGATTAATCCCAAACACTCTTATGTTTTGGTTTTTCTTGTTCTTTGATTTTTTGATCTTGCAAATCTTGCAATATATTTTGAGCTTTCTTTGCTATATCTTCACTATAACCAACAGTGCTTTTCTTATCTTCAATTTTTTTAAAGTCAGATTCCATTGGAAGATTGAGTTTCTTCCCAAAGTTTAAAGACATGATATAATTTTTCTTTAATAATGATTTTATGTTTTCTTTGTTTATAAACCCCAGTCTTTCAGCTAAGATGAAAGCTTGTGAGTTAGCTAGTATTAAGTTATTAACATAAACTTGTTCATCTATATCTAAAACATCTTTACCATAAACTATTTTATCCTTGTACATCACAAGTAAATTTAAACCTATTTCTATTGGCTCTATTCCTAATTTACTTAGAACAGAAGCTATTTCTGGTTTAATCACTTCATTAGCCTTTACAATTAATTTATCTTTTTTAATAGCTATTTTTCCCGCTTCTACACTTGTTTGCAAACCTACAGCTCCTAACTCTCCTATAATAGGACCTGGTGGAAAATTAGTTGGACCTGCTTGAATTGTAATATCTATTGGAGAAACTTGTCCTGGTTTAGCTACTGCATTTGATTTATTTTCTTTTATTAATTTATATAATTTAAAAGGATCTTCATTGCTTAATATTAATACTGGAATTGAATTTTCTAAACTTTGTTTTAAACCTGTAAGATCTTTATCTTTAAGTTGTTCTATTGCTAGGTTAATTAAACTTTTTTTAGTAACTTTTACATAAATTTTATCCTTTAATTTTTTTCTTAACTTTTGTAATGTTGAACTTGGAAGATTAGTTAAGTCAGCTATTCCTATTGTATTATACTTATTAAGTAAATTTTTTATTTCAACTAATTCTAAAGCTTTACGTTCTCTCGCGCGCATCATTTTTTCTTCTCTATTTTGAAAATAGGCCCCATTGTTAGTTTTAACATAACATCTTTTACATTAGCTTCTTCTTGAGGAAGGATTCTGATTAAGGCATTATAGGCTGTTAATGCATTATCTAATAATAATTCATCTTTCATTTCTTGATCTCCAATATATGTTTTTATTATTGGCTCATTTTTTGTTTTTAATCTAATTGTCTTTTCTAATTTAGACTTTAATTCAGCTAAATTCATTCCAGGAGCAATAACCCCACCATATTTAGGATTAGGCATTTTGTTTTTTGGACCTAAAGTTCTACCAAATGCTTTAGCCACATCAGTCATTAAATTGCCTTGAGCAACAAATAAATCATAATCTTGAACTAATTTCTTTAATGCTTTTTTATCCTGGTAATCTTGAAAATCATCTTTTATAATAACTTTATCAAAAACAGAAGCTTGTTCAGCCATTTCTTTTCCAACTAAAGCACAAATTCTAACTTTCTTTCCAGGTGGATTTGGTAAATTAACAAAAATATCAACGTTTTCTTCTTGTTTTTTAATATTAAGATTCTTTAGATTAATTATCAAATCAATTTTTTGAACAAAGTTTTTCTTAGAACTTTCTTTTACTTTTTTAATATTTTCTAACAGTATATTTTTATCCATTTAATGCCCTCCTACTTTATGTAGTACTTTCGGGATAAATGTTTTTGAAATTGAGGATTTATAAAACTATCTTTTTAAAAAAATTACACCACAAATATTAAAAACTTTTGTTTTTTAAATTATAAAATGGAAACTCAATTTAAAAAAATTGGAAGTGTAATTATTGAACATTTATCATTGAATGATTTTGATTTGGCGATCTTTTGTAGCAAACATGAAAATGGTGAAGAATTGGATAAGAAATTTAGAATAAATGATGGAAGCTATTATTTAGCGCCAGATGATACAATTCAAAAATACGAACATTTGCAACATGGATATTATTATGGCAGAAGAAATGGCGAGCTTGTTTCTTATATTGAGACGAGAGTTCATAAAATTGTTGCAACTTCTGATGGTCATAAATATCAAGGAATACCTGTACTTTTTATTGATGATTTATTGAGATGCAGTTCTGATGTTAATTTAGAAAAAGAAGTGGATACTGAAAAGGCAGTTTCATCTGTTTAATGTTTTTTATGATTTAAAGTTAAATATAAATAATTTTATAAATAAGTTCTTACTTCTAATATTATGAATAAAAGAGGTGTATCGAGCCCTGTTGGGTTTATTATGTTCACATTTATATTTATTTTAATTATGGCTTTTATTTATCCTATAATAAATTCATTTTTTATATGGTTTGGAAGCTTACATCCTTTTCTAAAATTTGCTTCTTTAATATTAGGGTTATTAAGTTTGGGAATTATTTTTAAAGAAATGCAGCCTCAATCGACAATTTAAGTTAAATTTATAAAGAAATTTCATATTATTAATTTATGAAAAATGTAAGATTAAAATATTTGTTCTTTGCTATTTTTATTATTTTTACAATTTTATTTTTTATGGTTGTTAAGCCATTTATTCCTGCTATTTTAACTAGCGTTGTATTAGCATATTTATTTTATCCGTTTTACATTAAAATAAGCAAAAAAATGAATAAAAGTTTAGCTGCTATAATAATATTAATTTTAGTTTTGTTGATTTTTATAATTCCGTCTTTCTTTGCTTTCGAAGCTTTATTTAAAGAGTCTTTGGATTTATACAATAATATTAAAAGTTCTGAATTTAGCCCAATTTTTACAAATGTTTTAAATAGATTAATTATTTTTGTCAATTCAGAATCACAATCATTAATCAAGTCAATTCCAAGATTTTTTGTTAATTCTTTTATTACTTTATTTTTGTTTTATTATCTTTTAAAAGATGGGGAAGAAATTGTAAAGAAAGTTAAGGAGATAATTCCTCTAGAAAAAAAACATCGAGACCTGGTTGTTAATGATTTTAAAAGAGTTACTTCAGCTGTTGTATATGGATTAATTTTAGTTGGATTAATTGCAGCTGCTCTTGGAGTTATAGGATTTTTTATTTTTAAAGTCCCTAATCCTATTTTATGGGGTTTTATTTTATTTATCGTAAGCATGCTTCCTGGAGTTGGAAACGCTGTTATCTGGGTGCCAGCTTCTATATTAAAAATTATAAACCACGATTATTTTAATGGAATAGGATTATTTTTATATGGGTTAATTTTTATAAGTGGTGTTGAGATGCTTATAAAACCAAAATTAATAAGTTACAAATCAGATATTCATCCAGCTATAATTGTTTTAGGAATTTTTGGAGGCATTTCTTTCTTAGGATTTATCGGATTATTTTTTGGGCCTTTAATTTTAGTAACTTTCATAACGTTTTTAAAACATATTTTAGAAGGTGATTAAATATTTAAAAAAGAAATTAAGGAATAACTTCTAGTTTGTTTCATTTCAATATTATTTTTAATTAAATAAAAATGATAAATAAAATCTAATAATAAATGCAATATTAATCCTAATGAAATTATAGAAATTATTATACTTTTAGAATAAATTAATATTATAAAAACTAATAATACAAATTCTATTGTATGAAAAATATGTAATTGATTTTTTCTTTCTAGATTTTTATCCATATGCCTATAATAAGAGTTTTTTAAATTTAGATCTTTAGACTTAATTGCATCATAGATATAATGATCTACATCTATAAAAAAACCGAAAATAAAAACTAAAAAACTTAAGTAACTAAAAAAAGGAAATAGTAAAATCGTTAAAATTACACATGATAAAAAATGATGCCTTAAATACATAAGTTTTTTAATTAAATAAGTTTTATAAATTTATGCCGAGGTCGCATAATGGTATTGCAGCAGACTTTAATGGGCTGAATCTCGAATATCATTAGAAAACTGCAGTCCGCAAGGACTTCTAGGTTCGAATCCTAGCCTTGGCGTTTAAAATGAAAGTTTATCAAACTAAAAGTAACCTTCGCCTTGTATATTTTGATCCTGAAAAATTAGAACCAGAAAAAGATATAATTTGGTGGAGTCCAACTAAGCTAGAAGCAGCTACGTCTTGTTTAAAGAGATTTTATTTTCAGTATATAAAAAAAGAAAAAGTTTCAATTCCAGGTTACATGGCTTTGGGAACTTTTATTCATAGCAAAATGGAATCTTTATACGATGGAGAATTTGGAAATTTACATGTAAAATTTAAATCTGCAGAAAGTTTTGTTAATTCTTCTGTTGGTCAGTGGAAAAGAATTATTATTAAAGAAGGCAAGATTCAAGGAAATAAAATAGATTGGAAGGATAAAAATGAACCTTGGACTTTTATTCCAGTAATAAGAGATCTTTGCCTTAAAGCATATCAAAAATATTTAGATGAAGGAACACCATTAAAAGTTGAACTTCCAATAAGATTTGAATTTGGAGAGCATTATTATAATTTAAAAGTAGATGAACTCAGAAAAGGCGCGATTATCAGAGATCACAAAACAGGAAGATTCTTTGAGGATAAATTTTCACTTAATTATAAACCCCAATTAACAATGTATGCGTTAGCTATTAGCTGCTTGGCTTATTTAGACAGGAATTTTGCAGAAATTTTTGGAATAAAAGAGCCTGAAAAATTGGCTGGAAATCCTAATATAATAAGTCCTGAAATTAAAGTCGAATATTATCATATGAGGTCGAATACAATAATTCAAACAGAAAGAACAGATGCGCATTATTATGAATTATCTCAAAATCTTAATGATTTAGAATCAAGAATTAGATCTGGAATATTTCCTGTTAATAGATATGAATGTGCAAGATGCTTATACCAAAAAGTATGCGATCAAACGACTGCAGCAACAATATACCCTAAAAAAGAAGACCCTCAATTAAATATGTTTGTTATTAAGGAAAAAGTAAAAGAAAAAAAGAAACAAACTTACTTAAGATTCTCTAAATAAAATTTTATTTAAAACAAAGATTTAAACATTTTAAAATAATTTTCTTCTAATTTAGCCCCGGCGTTAGCTTTATAACTTTTGATGTTGTTCTTACTTATATGGAAGAGAGAGATATTTATAACTCTGGATTAAACAACATTAGCCCGTTTGATGGGAGAGAGATCCTTTTTACTAAAGATTTACGTAAATACTTGTCTGAAGGAGCCCTACATAAATATAGAGCTTTAGTTCAAATAGAAAATTTAATCTTTTTGTCAGAAAGCGATTTTTCAAATAAACCTATTATCAAAGATGAAGAAAAAAATAAATTGAGGAATCTATTAATTAGTTTTGATGCAAAGGCTGTTGCAGAGTATGACCATTTCCAAAGGCATGACAAAGGTCCATTTGAACATGATGTTAAATCTGTTGAAATGTACCTTAGAGAATTATTAAAAGAAATAAATCTAACCAGGCTAAGCGAATTCATACATTTTCCTTTGACCTCAGAAGATGTTAATAATATTGCATACAATCTAATGTTAAGGGATGCTTTAAATAAGGTTTGGTTACCTAAACTATTAGAAGTACTAGATTTACTTTCTTTATTGTCTAATGAATATAATAATGTGCCTGTTATAGGTAAAACCCATGGAATGAATGCCTCTCCAACAACTGTTGGAAAACGTTTTGCATATATTTTAGATAAGATAATGGATAGTTTAATAGTTTTAAAAACTTTAAAATTAAAATCTAAGTTTTCTGGATCTGTAGGAAATTACAATTCAACTACACTTCTTTTCCCAGAATTTAATATGGAATTATATTCTAGAAGATTTGTTGAGAAATTTAATTTTGAATATTCTGATGTCGAAAACCAAAGAATATCGCATCAACATATTGTAAGATTATTAAATGAAATTCAATTAATTAATATTTTTCTTTTAGATTTATGCGAGAATATAAGACACAGTATTATGCTAGGATGGTATTATCTAGAAAAAATAGAAACCCATGTTGGTTCTTCTGTTATGCCACATAAAGTTAACCCATGGTTTTTTGAGGTGGGACAAGGCTATTTTGAAATTTCTAATGTATTAATTAATGGTTCTAGAGATCATTTAATAAATAGTCTATTTGAAAGAGACTTAACTGATCATCCGTGGGAAAGAATTTATTCAGAGATGATTGGATCAAGTTTAATTGGAATATCTTATATTTTATTAGGACTTAAAACACTTAAGATTGATAAAAATAAAACCGTAGAAGATTTAAATAACAATCCAGAGGTTTTAAGTGAAGCAATACAGTTAGCAGGCAGGGCTTTAGGAGTAAATGATATTTATATAAAGATTAAATTATTGACTCGGGGAAAAAATATTTCTTTAGAAAATATAAAAGAAATTATAAACAATGAAATTCCTGATTCAAATATTAAAGAGATCTTATTAAAAACCAAACCTTCCGAATATATAGGAAAAGCCCCTGAACTTGCTAAAAAAGTTGTTGAGCGATACAAAGATTTAAAATCTTTTTTATCTAATAATTTATTAGAATGACCATAAACACCCTGCTTTTTGATTTTGATGGAACTTTGCAATTTGGGGATAAAGAAGAGTTAGTACAAAGATTAAATAAAATTGTGGAATCTCTTTTTATGAATATAGATAAAGACGAAATTAGTTCTATAGCGGATTCTACCTCTGATTATAAAGAAATGAAAAAGAAAATGATAGATTTACATAATTTTCGTTCATCTTCTTTAATAAATGAAGGATCCTTTGATGAAATAAATAAGAAAATATCTGGTACATTAGATCATCTATTTTATTTGGAGGATGGGGCTAGGAGTACATTGGATTATTTTAAAGAGAATGGTTACAAGTTAGGATTAGTTACAACTCGTGGGGGCAATTCTTTGCCGAGACTATTAAATGAAACCCATAAAATAGCTCGATTTTTTAATGTTACAATTTGTAGAGATGATTGCAAAGAAAGAAAACCTAACCCAACCCCAATTTTAATGGCTTTAGAAAGACTTAATTCAGAACCTAGTGGATCTTTATATGTTGGGGATAATCAAATTGAAGATATTGGCGCAGCTAAAAATGCTAAGATTATTTCAGTTTTAAAATCATATTCAAATACTCTTTATTTTGACGGAGTTCCAATTCCAGATTATAAGATTAAAAGAATTATAGAATTGCCGTTATTATTAATAAAAATTAATAATGTTTAATTTTCTTCTAATGTTTCTAAAATAGCTGCAAATGCAGGTCTTGTTATAAAAACCCCGATAGAAATTCCTATTATAGTTGTTAAAGCAAATCCTGTAAATAAACCAGCACCTGCCCAAAATAAAGGTAACATAGATGCCATTCCAGTTCCCCAAGCTACTAAAATAACAAAGAATGCTCTCTTAATTTTTTCCTTGAAACTACCAACATGTTCTTTCTTTCCACTAGTAATTTCATCTGCTATAACAATTTGATCATCCACGCCTGTGCCAACAGCAGCTAAAATACCTGCAATAGCGGCTAAATCTATACTATATTTAATTAACGCAGCAATTCCTAAAATAATAACAATTTCACTCATAGAGATTAGAATAACGGGCAGGGAAATTTTAAAATCTCTATATCTAATAAATATTACAACAGATACTGCTATTATTGCCCCAATAACAACCCAAATAGCATTGTTAAAAAATGCTTTTCCTAAACTTGGGCTTATTGTATTTAATTTTACTATTTCTAATTTTACAGGCAGGCTTCCTGTAATTAAAACTGTTTGTAATTTATTCATATTTTTAGTTGAATCTTTAATAGCGTCATTTCTTGTACTTCCTAAACCAGGTCCGGATATGGCTATGTCTTGAGTTTCTTTTCCTTTTAATGAACTAGAAATTTGTAAACTATCTACTAAATTATTATCTAAATACAAATCTAAGGGTTTGGATAAATAACCGCCACGAGTAGCACTTAAATTAATGTCTAATTTACTTGTTACATCAGCATGTTTTTTAGCAGCTTCAGGACTTAATTTAATCTCAAATTGAAACTGGCATGAATATGAACCACCTTGTGTTTGCTCACATTGTCTTACTCCAGAACATCTTCCATCATCTCTGCATACAAAAGTAATATCTTTTTTTCCACCAATGAAAATTGTTTCATTTCCTATTTTTGCTTCAAATTTACCTTGACTTGAAATTAAATCTTTTACTTCTTCCTTTGATGCTCCTGCTACCTCTGCTACAATAAAATTATCTCCAAATAAATCTTTACTTTGTTTTATTTTAATATCACTTAAACCATAAACGTTTAATCTTGATTCAATTGTTCTTATTAAATCAGTTGCTTCTTGGTCTGTTATTTTTGTTTCAGGTTTTAATATAACTCTTGTTCCACCTTGTAAATCTAAACCTTTCCTTAAGTTGCTTGTAGCAGCTTCTCCAACATTTAATCCTAGGTTATCGCCTTTTATAAAAACATATTCATTTTTATTAGTTTTAATTTTTATAATGTCTGTATTATTAACTTTGTTTATAATATTTGAATAATCATCTAAATTTTTTATTTTATTCATATTTATTTCTGTAATTATTTCCAACTTAGTTGGAGCACCTTGATCAAATATCATTCCAGCTAATGAAGCAGAGCTGTTTTTTTCAACGCCTTTAATACTAACCCCTTCTGCATGCAGTTTTGGATTTATTGCTATTATACTAACAAGAATGAAGAACAATAAAAATAATACCCTAAATCTTAGTAAATGTTTTAGTTTCATGTTATATTTCTCTTTTTACAGTAATTTATTAATATTCCAGCATTTCCAAAATATGTTGTTATTATATCAAAAAATAAAGCTATACTAATTATAAGAAAAATTTGTTTTAGATCAGGCGGAATTGCTATTATATATCCTGTAACTAAGGCTGCGATTGCCGCTATTGTCATTGTTATTCCTGTAATCATGCTAGATTTTAGTCTATCATAGAAAGGAGCATCATGCCTTTTCAATAATCTTGTTGTAAGCAAAATATCTGTATCTATTGAATAACCTATAACTAATAAAAATGCTACAATTCCTGCGGCAGATATTTTTATTCCTAATAAATCTATTACAGCTAAGGCTGCAAGCATATCTGTTAATGCAGCTGAAATTACAGCTAAACTTGGGATAAAAGTTCTAAACGATAAAAATACAACTAAGGACATTAAAATAAATGAGAATAATACAGCTATTAATAACCCCTTATAAAAACTTTGACTAAAGCTTGAAGAACTTAATCCTGCATCATATTCATTTTTATTATCAAAATTAATATTAACCTTAGTTTTTAAAACATCTCTTAATTGTTTTTCTTGAACGTCAGCTACATCAATTATTACACCAGTGTTCTTATTTGTGTTAAAATCTGTTAATTCTCTTACACTAAAATCTTTAAAATTTTGTTTTAATAAGTTATTAACTTCATCAATATTAATGCCTTCTTTATTAATAGTTGCACTTACACCCCCTTTTAAGGAAATATCTCTGTTAAAAGGCTCACCGGTTTTGAAATAATGTAGTCCTATTATAATAATGCTAAGTAATAATACTGAATAAGATATTACTATTAATTTTTTATAATTCTTTTCATAAAATTCATCAAGTTTCACCATTAGTATTAATGTAAAATATCACTTTAAAAATGTTTTTAAAATAAGTTTTTTACTTCATCTAATTCTTTCTCTAATAAATTTATGTACCAAGGTTGTTTTAATTCTTTATCTCTTATAAATATTCTCCCATCTTTTAAAATTATACTTCTTGCTATATCTGCGTAAGGAAAAATATCTAATTTAACCGGATAAATTTTAAACCTATTAATTGTTTTTCCATACAGATAATAAACATTTTCTTGTTCGTCTTTTAATAAAGTACTATCCAATGGAATATTTAAATTTCTTGCAAAATAATTAAGATTTAAAATCTCATTCCAAAAAGTTCCTTCGAAAACAGAATTTAATTTATCTCCTTTATAATATCTTAAATTTATCATCTAAACTAATCTATCATTAAGTTTAAATATTTATTTATGTTCATCATTTCATGGGATCTTTTTATTTAGATATTGAAACTACAGGGCTAGACCCTAAAAAAGATAAAATAATAACAATTCAATTTCAAGAACTTGATAGAAATTCTGGAAAAATTAAAGGAGAACTAATAATTCTTAAAGAATGGGAATCTAGTGAAAAAGAAATTATTGGTAAATTTTTATCAGAAATTAATAAAGATAAATTTTCTTTTGTTCCGATAGGATTTAATTTAGTTTTTGAAAATAATTTTTTAAGAGAAAGATGTATTATTAATAATTTAGTTCCTTTTGATATTTTAAGCAACCCTTTTATTGATTTAAAACATATAAGCATAATAATGAATAAAGGTGAGTTTAAAGGATCTGGTTTAGATAAGATTACAAATAAATTAAATCAAGGATTTTTAGTTCCATCTTGGTATCAAAATAAAGAATATGAAAAAATTCTTAATTATATTGAAAATGAAGTTCGGGAATTTACAAAATTTAACTCTTTTCTTTATAATAAACTTCCTTATTTGTTAATAGAATATTTAAAACAATCTTGATATTAAATATCTTTTTATAGGGTTTGGATATACTGTATGTATGATAATTATCCTGAGATTAAACCATAGAATTGCTAGAGATCCTAGACTAAGCACACATGTTGCTTTAACGGCTCGTGCTTTTTTAGCAGATAAGTTATATTATTCCGGACAAAAAGATTCTAGTTTAGAAGAAAGCATAAATAATGTTACGGAAAGATTTGGAAGTAATTTTTCTATAGAATACTTAGAAAATCCCTTAAAATTTATTAAAGATAACAAAAATAAATTTAAAATAGTTCATCTAACTTGCTATGGTTTAAACGTTCAGGATAAAATAAATGATATTAAAAATAAAGATCTAATTATAATTATTGGAGGGGAGAAAGTAGAGCCAATTTATTATAATTTAGCAGATTACAATATAAGTGTGACTCAACAACCAATCTCTGAAGTTTCAGCTTTAGCTATATTTTTACATTTATTAAACGATGGAAAAGAATTGAAGAATGAGTTTAAAAATGCTAAGCTAAGAATAATCCCTATGGAAAAAGGTAAAAAAGTTGTAAAGTTATAGCTTTATATATTTTTCTAATACTTTCATCTTGGGGTTAAAATGAAAAATTATAATTATAAGTATAAAGACAAGCAACCAGTTCATAAATTAATTAAAGAACTAAAGGGAAAGGTTAAAGATGATGAATTGAGATATGAGTTAATTACAAATTCATTATTATTAGGCTCTTATAACGCTAAGATTAATTTAGGCGAAAGATATTTTGGAACTCAGATCAGCAGATCTAGCGAAGAATGGGTTTATTTATCTTCATCTTTAGAAGAAACTTTAAAAAATTTAGACGATCCAAAAAATTTTAATGACACCTTAAAAAAAGATTTGGCGAAATTAATAGCTGGTAATTATATTACAGATAAAGACCTTAATAATAATGGTTTAGGTTCAATTTATATTTTTATAAGAAAAATTTTGAAAGAGAAAGAAGATTCAAGCATATTAATTGGAAAAGCTGCTGAGAGGGTATTTTTACAACCTTATGGGGGAAAAAAGTTGAATAAAGATTATTATAAGGAATTTAATTCTCTAAAAAATTCTAGTTCAGATCTTGAAAGTGCTTTAGAAGTGTTAAATGCAAAATATTTCCATTTGGAACAATCAAGGTTATATAATAAATTAAAAGAAATTCTTTACGGTGTGGATTAAGCAGCAAACAATCTCGGGTCTTTAACAATAAAAACTTCAATTCTTGCACCTGCGTCTAACCATCCATGAGCATAATTTAAAGCTGCAAATGCATTTACGATATCACTTTTGCTTTCAAAATAAACAGCATCTGAGTAATATCTTTGGATCATATCTAAAAAATCATTTCTAATAGCTTCTGGAAATCTTGATCTTGATTTAATTGCTTTTTCTATGGCTTCTCGTGTTATATTAAAATATTTAGCTAATTTTTCTCTTTTAATCTTGTCAAATGTTTTCTCTTTAACTACAATTTTTAATTTGTTCATTTTAACCCCAAATTGGCAATATTTAGGCCTTTTTAAAATTTACCATTTTGAAGAGGTGATTGAATTTATATTTTGTTTTATATAAATGCTTAAATAGTTTTTGGTTATTAATTATTTAAATTATAAGGGGGATCAAAATTACATTTACAGAAAAAGAGTTAAAATTATTAGAAAAATATGTAAGTAATCCTAAGGGAAATGTTTTTGTTGTAAATTTACCTGGACATATTACTGGTGCTTTATTTGCTAGATATAGTAGAGCTGAAACTGGTTTGAGGGAAACATTATTAAAAGAATTCTTAGATAATCAAGGAAATTTAAAAATAGGTCATGCTGATGAATTGATAGAAAGAATCCTAAATAGCTATGGTGATGATTCAGTTGGAGAATTGGAAGGAATTCATCTTTCTCTTGAACAAATATCTAATTTAGCTACTAAAAAAATTGAAGATAAAAGAATTGGTGGATCTCCGATAGAGCAATCTTCTAGATATGTTTTTTATGATCAAAAAGATGAGAATGGTAATTTTAAATATTTAAGGGAGAAAAATATCATGGGGTCAAAATTTTCAGATAACTATCTTGAAGTTATGGAACATCTTTTCAAAACTTATTCTGATTTGGTTGAGCCCATGCAAGAACATTTTAAAAAGTTAAAACCAATTAAAGAAGCTGAGTATGCTGTAAAACCCAATGATTCTAAAAAATATAAATTAGAAGAATTAAACGATGATAAAGACATAAAAGCATTTCAAAGAACTTATAAATTTGATATAAGGACAAAAGCTTGTGACACTATAAGATGTATTTTACCAGCAGCCACTTTAACAAATGTTGGTTTATTTGGAAATGGAAGATTCTATCAGGGGTTGTTAACTTCACTTTACTCTGATAAACTAACTGAAATTCAAGAGTTAGCGTCTTTTACCAAATTTGAACTAGAAAAATTTATTCCAAAATATGTAAAACGTGCAGGTTATAATGAATATTTAGTAGAAACAGATAAGGCAATGACAAATCTTACTAGAAGTTTGTTTAAAAATGTTCCTGTAAAGGATGTAGAAGATGTTATGTTATTAGATAATGATCCCAAGTACTATCTAGAAGATTTAGTCGCGCAAATGCTTTATCAATACTCTCAGCATCCTTTACTACAACTAAGACAATTAACTTCTCGTTTTAATGAAGAATTTAAAAAAGAAATCATTTTTACTTATATGGGCAATAGAAAAAGTAGGAGAGATAGACCTGGAAGAGCCTTGGAATCTGGCTACCCATTCACATTTGATTTAATAGGAGATTATGGAATTTATAGAGATTTACACAGGGAAAGGATGAAAACCCAACAAAGACAAAATTTAACAACTTTATTAGGAAGAGTTATCCCATCAGAAATTGAGGAAATAGGTTGGCTAGATAAGGTAGAACATTGTTTTGAAATCTCTGAATCTTTATATAAAAAATTAATAAATGAATATCTTGAGGAAGCGCAATATGTTGCGTTATTTGGACATAAGATTAGATGGACTCAAGGTGAAAATCTTAGAGAAGCAATGCATGAACTTGAATTAAGAACAATTCCTCAGGGTCATCCGAGTTATAGAAAAATGTGTCAACAAATGCACACTAAAATTAGAGAATTTAATCCTATAATTGCAGATACTATGAAATTTGTTGATTATAAAAATTATCCTTGGAGTAGAGCTGAGTCTGAGGCAAAAATAAGCAGAAAAGAAAGTGAATTAGATTTAAAATATCAAAAATGAGCAAAGGGAAAATTATTACAATAGAAGGATCTGATGGATCAGGCAAAAAAACACAAAAAGATCTTTTAGTTGAAGTTCTTAATGATGAAGGTTATAAAATTAGAACATTAAGCTTTCCAGATTATTCTAGTTTTTTTGGAAAAACTGTTAGAGAATATTTAGATGGAAAATTTGGTAAACTTAATGAAATACATCCAAAATTATCTGCATTGCCTTATTCTTTAGACAGATTTCAGTATAAAGATCAAATACTAAACTGGCTAAATAAAGGAGGAAATTGGATATTTGATAGGTATATGGAATCTAATTGGGCACACCAAGCGTCAAGATTAGATGGTGATGATAGGAATGATCTAATTGACTGGTTACGTGAAACAGAGACTTCTTACTTGGGTTTACCTCAATCAGACTTGGTTATTTATTTGGATTTACCTATTGAATGGAGTCAAGAAGCAATGAAGAAACAAAATAGGAAAGAAGATATTCATGAATCTAATTTAGACTATCAATTAAAAGTTCATGAAACTTATAGACATATGGCTTCTGTTAGAAGTAATTGGGTTTTGGTTAATTGTTTAAGAGATAATCATCAAAACTTGACTAAAGAAAATCAAAGATTTATTATAGAAGAACTAAATGAAAAATTACTTGGATTAATTTATCCTCACTTAACAAAATCAAAATTAAACTTTTATTTTGCTACAACAGTTATGGGCGATAGAAGTAATTTAGATAATGCAAAAGAAATTGTTAGAATATTAAAAAATTATGGGGTGGTCTTGTCTGAACATTTAATCAGAGATGATCTTTTTGAATTTGAGAGAAAAAATATAGAAAATGGAGTTAATATATATGAAAGAGATATTAACTGGGTTAATCAATCAGATTATGTAATTGTTGAAGGTTCTGGAAGTAGTTTTGGTATTGGAAGAGAAGTTGAAAGGGCAGTTACAATTGGAACTCCTGTATTATTTTTATATAGAAAATATTTTGAAGATAAAATTTCTAGAATGGCGTTGCATGATAAAAGGTTAAAAATAGTTTCATATGCGGAGAAAAATCAATTAGAGAATATAATTCAAGAATTTTTAAGTAAGAATTAATAACATTTTTATACTATTTAATTATTAAAATTTTAATGATTATTACAATAACTGGACTACCAGGATCTGGAAAAACTTCTGTTGCTAAAGAGCTTGCAAGACATCTTCATATAAAACATTATTCTATGGGGGATATTTTTAGAAAGGTAGCTAAAAGAAAAAAAATTCCTTTAATGAAATTAATGAAAGAACAAGAAAGTTTTATGTATTTGTTAGATAAAGAGCAAAAAGAAATTGCCAAAAATCATAAAAATGCTATAATAGATTCTAGGTTAGGAGCTTACTTAATTAAAAATGCTAAATATAGGATTTATGTTCACGCAAGTTTAAAGAAAAGAGTAGAAAGGGTTATGAGGAGAGATAAAAGAAAATATAAAGAAGCTGTTAAAGAAATTCTTTCCAGAGAGAAATTCGAACTTAGTCATTATAAAAAACATTATCATGTTGATTATAGAAAGAGAAAACTATATAATATTTTTATAAATACAGAGAATTTAACGGTAGAAGATACTGTAAATAAAATTTTAAATAAAGTTAATTCAAACTAACTTTTTTAATGTCTGCTAATGATTTGACTTTTTCAATTATATTAACAATCTCATCTAAAGAATTCATGTTAATCTTAAGATTACATTCTGCTAAATTATCATTAATTGTATTTGCGTTGGCTTTTTCAACATTAACATCTAAGGAAGACACACTGTTTAGAATGTCTGCAAATAATCCAACTCTATCATAGGCAATTATTTTAAGATTTACTACTAAACTTTTTATATTATTCCAGGTTACTTTAACTTTTTTTAATTTTTTAACATTTATTTTATCACAATTTACTTTATGAACTGTAATTTTATTGTTCTTGGTGCTTAATCCTATAATTTCATTATAAGGAAGAGGATTGCAGCAGTCTGCTAATTTAATAAAACTAGTTTTAACTTCTGATTTAACTATATTAGACTTAAATTCAACTTTTCTTAAACTTGAAACAGGAATTCCCCCATCTAATCTTAACATCTGCATTATTTTTGTCCTGGATTTAGGAGATTTAACAAATTTTAGCCATTCCCTGGATGGTTTTTGATTTTTATTAGTTAGAACTTCTACAATATCAGCATTTTGCAACTCATGCTTTATGTTAACAAATTTTCCATTTACTTTTCCACCCGAGCATTTGTTCCCTAAATCAGTATGAACAGCATAAGCAAAATCTAAAACCGTGGCTTCTTTAGTTAATTCTATAATATCATTTTTCGGAGTAAAAACAAAAATGTTATCCTGAAATAAATCAAATTTTAAACCTTCTAAAAAATTTTTATTATCAAGAATTTGCTTTACCCATCCTAATTTTTTTTCAAAATTAACATCTGAATCAAGTTTTTTGTATTGCCAATGAGCAGCAATTCCTTCTTCAGATATTTTATGCATTTCTTTAGTTCTAATTTGGAATTCTACAGGTTCATTATTAAATAAGACTATAGTATGCAAACTTTGATATAAATTTGGTTTAGGATTAGCGATATAATCCTTAAATCTTTCTTCTATTGGCTTAAATAAATTATGAATAATTCCTAAAACAGAATAACATTCCTTAATATCTTCAACAATAACCCTTAAGGCAATTAAGTCAAACATTTCATCAAAATTATAGTTTCTTTCAACTATTTTTTTATAAATACTGTAAAAGTTTTTTACCCTTCCGAAAACTTCTGCATTAATGTTATTTTTTCTTAGTTCTTTTTCAATTGTATTTTTTATTTTATTAATTTCAATTTCACGAACATGTCTTTTTTTAATAACTTTATCTTTTATTTCTTGATACATTTTAGGATCTAAATATCTAAAAGCTAAATCTTCTAATTGCCACTTTATATTTCCTAAACCTAATCTGTAAGCTATTGGGGCATAAATTTGCAAAGTTTCTTTAGCTATTCTTTTTTGCTTGTCCTCTCTAAGATATTGTAAAGAATGCATATTATCTAAACGATCAGCTATCTTAATCAAAATAACCCTAATATCTTTTGTACTCGCAATTAACATCTTTCTTAAATTCTCAATTTGCCTTTCTTTAAAGTCTGGAATTAAAATTTTGCTTATTTTTGTGACTCCAATTACTAGATTTGATATTTCTTCTCCAAATTCTTGATCTAGTTTTTCTTTAGAAACATTAGTATCTTCTAAAACATCATGAAGCAAACAAGCTGCAATTGTTGTTTCGTCCATTTTTAGATCTGCTAGAATTCTACTTGCCCCAATTAAATGATACATATGAAGATGCCCTGATTCCCTTAATTGATTTAAATGAGCTTTGTCTGCAAAATTATAAGCTTTCACAATTAAATCAACATTTGCATTTGGATTATACTTTTCAATTTGATCTATTAATAACTCGATTTTCATAGAAATGATGTTATATAAAACTTTAAAAACCTTTATTCTAACTAGGAAGTTATGAGATATTCAAGACAAGAAAAATTAATTGGTAAAAATAACCAAGATTTGCTTTTAAAGAAAAATGTTACTATAATTGGATTAGGTGCTTTGGGAAGCAATTCTGCTAATTTACTTGCAAGAGCTGGAATAAATTTAATCTTAATTGATTATGATAAAATAGATTTAAGTAATTTGCAAAGGCAAAATATTTACACTGAGGATGATGTTGGAAAAAATAAAGTTGAAACTGCTAAAAAATATTTAGAAAAAGTAAATTCTGAAATAAAAATTAAAATTCATAATATTAAATTAACTAAAGAAAATATTAATTTAATTAAAGCAGATTTAGTCTTAGATTGTACTGATAATCTGGAAATCAGATTTTTAATAAATGACTTTTGCAGTAAAAATAAAATTCCATGGATCCACGCTGCAGCTATTCAAGATAAAGGATTAATATTTAATGTAATTCCTGGAAAATTTTGTTTTAATTGTATTTATAATAATATAAATGATATGGATAGATGCGAAGATATTGGAGTATTGAATACAATAACAACTTTAGTTTCAAGTTTACAGGTAAATGAAGCAATAAAGATATTATTAAATAAAGGTTATGAAACTAATTTACTTAGAATTAGCTTAGAAAACAATAATTTTGAAAAAATAAAAGTTAATAAAAATCCTAATTGTGAAGTATGCAAAGGTAAAATGGCTGAAAAGAAATTTAAATTAGAATTATGCAGGACTAAAACAACATTAAGCGTAAAAACTAATAAACATTTGAATCTTGAAAAAATAAAAAATGAGTTTGGTGAATTAAGAGATGCAGGAAATACAATTTTAATTGAAGTTGAAGGAGAACATGTTATTATTAATAAACAAGGGGAAATTATTTTTAAAACTTTAAGAGATGAGAATAAGGTTATGGAAATAGCAAATAAAATTTACGAGGTTGGAAAATGATAAAAGTTATTATTTTTGATATAGGCGGGGTTCTTGTTCCAAATTTGGGAAAATATATTCGTTCAAAATTAAAGAAACCTTATGTTGATGAGTATAGGGAATATGAACATGATCTCGATTCTGGAAAAATAACATTATCTAAAGTTGAAAAAATAATTCAGAATAAGTTTCATGAGAAAATAGAATTAATAAAAGTAGTTATAGAAGCAGCAAAGCGTAGCAAAATAGATAAAAATGTAAAGAAGATAATATTGAAATTAAGAAAAAACCATAAATTAGTTTATTTATCAAATTCCTTTGGAGAGGAAGTTTTAGCCAGAAAAAAACAGCATATTTATGATTTTTTTCTTTTTGGGATAGATTCTTATAAAGTTAAATTAAGAAAACCAGACTCTAAAATATACAAATTAATGTTAAAAAAATTAAAAATTAGAGCAAAATATTGTTTATTCATTGATGATAGGAAAAAAAATGTTAAAGCTGCAAAAAAATTAGGAATCAATGCAATTCATTTTAAAAATTCTAAAAAATTAATTAAAAAATTAAGGAAATTTAATATAGAAATATGAAATCTTTAGCATTATTATCTGGCGGATTTGATTCAGCTGTTGCAATATCTTTAATGGAAAACAAATTTGAAATAAATGCTCTACATTTTTCTCTTGAGCCTTTTACAGACAATACTCCTGAAAAAAAATCCTTGGAATTGGCAAAGAAATTAAAAATTAAGAGTTTATACGTAATAAATCATTCTGAAGAACATTCCGAAATTACTAAAAAATGCAATAACAGGTATTATTATATAATTTCAAGAAGATTAATGTACAAAGTTGCGGAAAAATTAGCTCAAAAATTAAAATGTAATTATTTATTAGATGGCTGTAATTTAGGACAAGTTTCTAGTCAAACTTTATCTAATTTAGTTACAATAAGCAGAGTTGTCAATATGCCTATTTTAAGACCTTTATTATGCTATGATAAAGATGATATCATAAAATTAGCTAAGAAAATTGATACTTATGAATTATCTAAAGGACCTGAAATGTGCAATATCTTAGGGCCAAAACATCCTGCTACAAGATCTAGTGAAGAAATTATTTTGAAAGAAGAATCTAAAATTAACATGAATAAATTAGTTGAAAGTTCTTTAAGCAAATTAAGAAAAGTTTTATAAATTTATCTTAATTATATATAAATAACATGAAAAGATTTAACTTATTGCCCTTAGAAGAAAGAGCAAAAATTCTAATTAGAGAAATTGAAAAACATACTTTAGTTGAGAATATTCCTAAATCGATAAAAGGGTCTTATGCTGTAGAAGCTTTAGAATTTTTAAAAAGCAAGAATTATATCAGACTTGTTGGAGGAACTCCGAAGTCAGGCCCAAGATATAGTATTACTAATGAAGGTTATGAATTTAAAAATAACTAGTTTTATAAGCCTTAAAAATAAATAAATTTTATGGTAAAAGTTTTTATTGAAAGAGAAAATAAAATTGTAAACTTAGAAGCACAAAATGCTAGAGAAATTTTGAATAAATTAAATATAAATCCAGAAACTGTTTTAATATGCAAAAACAATGAATTAATTTTACTAGAATCTAAATTAAATAATGAAGATGAATTAAAGTTATTAAGTGTAATTTCTGGTGGTTAAATATATGATGGAATTTTTTCTTCTATAAAAATCTTATATTCAGAATTAATATGATCTTTAAATTCTTCTTTAACGCCATTATACTTATCCATAATATCTTTTAAGCAACCATAACCTAAATTTCTAAGGTTTTCACTATAATTTTTATTTAGCAATATTTCTAAAGAAGTGTTAATATCGTCTACTTTTAATGATTCTTGTGTTACCGTAATTAAATGATGTCCTTCAACAGCGTAACTTATTGCATCTGCTAAATCTGATAAATCATGTTTAGCAACCCCCCATAAATATTTCCAATATGTTTTTGTATAATTACTTTTTATTCCTTGGTAATAAAATGATCTAAATAAAGCCTTAACTTTTGAAAAATCAATTGGCGTTTTACTTAGAGGTTTTCTTTTTCTATTTTTGATATATTCCAATGTTCTTGAAAAATACATCTCAGCACTATTAATATACTCAACAACTTCACGGTGTCTGTTAAGTATTATATTAGGATCAATATTATTTCCGTCTTTATCTTGAGGAATATAACTTAATTTTCTAGTAAATATTCCTGAATCACCAGCGTATCTTACATCTTTTACTATTCTGTTTTGTTTTGAAAACCTTGTATAATCCGGAGTTTCTGGTAAAACTCCCAGAGGACCAACCATTGCTACACTTATTCTAGATTTTTGTATGAATTCTTTTGTTAAATCAGCTATGTTTTTAGGATCTGTATCTAAACCTAAAATAAAACCAGCTTGCGCTTTAAAATAATTTGCTTGTATATCTTTAATTTTTTCAAGCATTGAAATTTTTCCCCTTTCTGTTTTTGCTTGGAGATTTTTTTGTGCTCCCATAAACTTCAAACTTTCTGGTGATGGTGATTCTAAACCAAAAAATACTTGGTCAAAACCAGCATTATACATGGCTTCCATTAAAACAGGATTTTCATACATTCTTAAACTTGCTTGTGTAAAAAAACTGAAAGGATACTTATTTTGTTTTTGCCATTGCTCAACTTCTTTTAGTAAAGGAATAATTAACTCTTGATTACCAACAAAATTATCATCAACCATCATCACAGAACCTCTCCAACCAAAATCATGAAGTATTTGCAATTCGCTTATTACTTTGTTGTTATCGCTCATCCTTGTTTTATCACCATATAAAGAGGGAATATTACAAAATGTACACTTTTCGGGACAACCCCTAGTTATTTGTATTGCCATGGCAGCGTAATCTTTTAAAGAGTTATTTAATAAACCGAATTTTTGTAATGGTGTTTTATTTTTTAATGGAAGAAATATCTTTCTTCGATCTACAACGTCTCTCTCTTCTTTGTAACCTCTAGACACGATCCTTTCTAATTCATCTTGAAATCCTGTTTCTGCTTCGCCCAAGAAAAAAGTAGCATTACCTTTCATTTCATCAAAATATTGTGTGGCTAAAGGCCCTCCTGCTAGAACAGGTTTTTTAAAATTATTAAATCTTTGAATTATTTTTTCTGTATCACTCCAATGTATTATCATTCCAGAGGTTATTCCTATATCAGCCCATTCGATATCATCGTCTGTTAAATTTTGAACATTACTATCGATTAATTTAAGATTGTAATTTTCTGGAAGCATTCCAGCCACAGTTAATAATCCCGCAGGCTGAAAAGCTGATTTTTTTCCAGCTATTTTTAATGCCCAATCAAAACTCCAAAACGTTATGGGGTTTTTAGGATAAACTAACAACGCATTTACCATTAAATTATTAATATTGTGAATTATATAAAATTATGCATTTTAAATATTAAAAAATCATACGTGAAATAAGCTACAAGCATTAGAAAGCTTATATTTTAAATTTTTTAAACTATCGATGTAATCATTTTTGGCATTAGTAAGTTTTTCTTTGATGATATAAAATAATGATTCAGCTTCTTTAATTTCTTTTAAGCATTCAGGACTTGTTGCTATACTTTCTAAATCATTAAAATCTCTTTCAGCTTGATCAAAATCTCTAGAAATAGAGCAAACATGCATAATATCTAATATGTTATCATAAAATTTTGTTAAAAGGTCTCCTTTTTCCATATGTTTATGGAATAAATTATATTTATAAACATTCCTAAATAATAAAGATTATGGCATGCAAAAACTGCTTAGAACATCCTGTAATGAAATTAACTGGAAATAAAGTTCAATTATGTAAAAATCATTATATTAAATATTTTGAAGCAAAAGTTTTTCACACAATTAAAAATTATGACTTAATAAATAAAAATGATAAAGTTGGAGTCGCCTTAAGCGGTGGGAAAGATTCATTAAGTGTTCTTTATATTTTAAACAAATTAAAAAACAAAATAAAGATTTTTGATATAGAAGCCATAGCAATAGATGAGGGTATTCAAAATTATAGAGATAAGACATTAGAAACAGCTAAAAAATTTTGTGAAGAAAATAATATTAAACTACATATTTTTTCATATAAAGAAGAATTTGGAGACACTTTAGATAACTTTTTAAAAACAAGTAAAATAAAAGCTTGTTCTATGTGCGGTCCCTTTAGAAGATATTTACTAAATAAAAAATCAAAAGAACTTGGATTTACTAAACTTGCTACAGGACATAATTTAGATGATGAAGCTCAAACTATAATGATGAATTATTTTAGAAGAAATTTAGAAACAAGTGCTAGACTAGGACCTTTAACAGGAATAAAAAATGATCAAAGATTTATTAGAAGAATTAAACCTTTATATTTAATGATGGAAAAAGAAGTTGCCACATATGCTTTTTTAAAAGGATTAATCACAGAATTTAGCGAATGTCCTCATAGTAGTGATTCTTACAGAGGAGATGTTAGAGATTTATTAAATAATATGGAAGCAAAATACCCTGGAACTAAATATAGTATAATTACTAGTTTTTTAGAATTACTTCCTATATTAAAAGAAAACTTTAAAGGTTCCATTGAACTTAAAAGTTGTAAAGAATGTGGAGAGCCAAGCTCACAGGAAATATGCCAAACTTGCAAAATAGTTAATATATTAAAGAAAAATGAAAACTTTAAAACAAATAATTGAAGAATCTTTGCAAAAAAATAGTTTTAGAATGCACCCTAACGGATTTTATCAATTAGATTTGATTCAAGATACTAGATTACATATTTGGCCGCCTCAAAAAGAAGAAAGCCAAAAAAATTATAACCCAATACATGACCATACTTTTTCTTTTAAGAGTTTAATTTTGTTAGGATGCTTAATTCATAGTGAATATCAATTTTTAGAAAACCCTAAAGGCAAATATCAGCTTTATGAGGTTATTCCACAAGGTTCAATTAGTACAATTATGAAACCAACGGGTAAATTTGTTGATATTATTCTACACAAAGAAATTTACTTAAATCCTGGTAACAAATATATTTTTGAAAAACAAAAATTTCATGAGTCAGTTAATAAAGAGGGGGTATTAACATCTACGATAATGAAAAAAATCCAAGGTTTTAAAAAAGATTTACATGCAAGAATTATAGGAATAAGAGATCATGACCCAGAAGATAATGATTTTGATAGATTAAATATAAATCAAGAAAGAGCAAGATTTTATTTAAATGAAGTTTTAGAAAATTTAAATCCAGAAATTTTGGATAAAGCTAATTCTTTTATTAATCAATAAGTTTTTATATTTATCATTGTTTTCTTTTGATCATGGATTTGGATCAAAGGTTTCAAATAAAGAATACTTCTAAAGATATAGTTTTATTAGAAATTATTCAACTTGATTTAAAGTCAGTACAAAAAGAAGGTCATCATATCTTGGATAAAGATGAAATTGCGACTTCTTACAAAGGATTAATGCAATTACTTATAGAGAATAGAGTAATGGACTATAATTTAAATTCAACCTTATTAAAAATTCAATCCGACCAGTATGTTGATAGTACAAGCATGCTTTTTTTAGATCAAAAAATAGATCTTATATATAAACATTTAAAATCTCAATATCCTGCTATTAAATCTTAATTGGAGAAAAGTTTTTTAGTATGTATAATAAAATAGCTAAGTCTTACAACGAACTTCATAAAGAAGAACAATTAAAAAGATATTTAAATAAACTCTTGTTAATAAAAACATATGGACTTAATCTATCCCGATCCAGAAAAAATAGTAGAATATAATAAAGTTTTATTGAATGAAATAAAAATTAAAAAAGCAGATCAACATAAAGTCTTGAGTTATTTAAAATTACAAGAAGCTATAAGTCTATGCAAAAATCTTGAAGGGAATATTTATGAAAAAGCTGCTCGTTTACTAAAAGAATTGATTCAAAAACATCCATTTGCGAGTGGAAATAGGAGAACTGCATTATTTACAACATTAAAATTTTTGAGAAATAACGATTCATTTACTAAAATCAAAGATGATCCAAAATATGCTAAAATATTAACTGGCATAAGGGAAGGCTTTTATACTGATAAAGAGATTACTAACTGGTTGAAAAATGGTAAAATTAAAGAATTTAAAAGATAGTATAAACTTGAGTTCTAAAGAAATAAAAGAATGCTATTTTTTAATAAATAAGTACAGAAAATTATTTACTGCTATTGGAAATTTGTAGTTATGTATAACAAAATTGCCAAATCTTACAATGAACTTCATAAAGAAGAACAAATAAAAAAATTAGAAATTATTAAAAATAATATTAAAATTATTCCTCCATTATTAGATGTTGGATGTGGGACTGGAATAAGCACAAATTATTTTAATGTTGTTAGTATAGGGATAGATAATTCTAAAGAAATGTTAAAACAGGGTAAAGAAGGAAATTTGGTTTATGGAAACGCTGAAAAACTTCCTTTTTCAGATAAATTTTTTAATACTATAATAAGTGTAACTGCTTTTCACAATTTTAAAAATATGGAAAAATCTTTATTGGAAATTAAAAGAGTTTCAAGTAATAAAAATGTTGCAATAACATTTTTGAAAAGGTCTTCTAAGATAAATGAATTTAGAAAGTTACTAAAAAAATATTTTAAATTTAAAGAAATTGAATGTGAGCAAGATATTTTATTTGTTTTAAATTAAAAAAATAAAAAGTTATTGTTGTGTCGTTGTACATCGAGTATTACTTCTAAATAAAACACCATTCGCATTTAAACATGCATATGCATTTCCTTGTCCAGATAATTGATGTAACTGCAATGTACCCTCATTTAGTTCTATTTGTTTATTTTCAAAAGTAGCGCTACCAACAACGATTAAATTGCCTGTCGATGTTAAAGCTCCATCGAAACTAAAGCTTCCTTCTGCACCCTGCATCCCAAAAACCATCGTGTTATCTTGGATAGACATTCGTCCTCCTACCTTATTTGGATTTATAACATCTATAGAAAATGCAGATAATTTATTAGTGTTGGTTTCTCCACTAACAGTTGCTTGTTGTGAGTATAAATTCCTAACAGTTAAATCTCTTCCACCCTTGGTTGGTGCACCAACTGTTCCTTGGCAAGCACTTATAAAAAATAAAACCAGAACTAAAATTGTTCCTAAAATTATTGTTTTATTGTTCGTTTTTCTCACCTCAAATATGTTTAAATTATTAAATAATGAAAGAATTATGGTATATATATATATCGGTTCTAAAGTATATAATTAATTTTTAGAATTTAAAAAAAGAAAAAAGGCTGGTTTTTGACACCAGCCAGGAAAGGGCATTTCAAGGGGGTTAAAGAAGTCTACTTTGCCCTAAAACATGATGGGAAATAAAAAATGAAGATTAAATCTTCATCTGTTTCTGTGTACCATTTCAATGCCAAGTTCATCGCTTAATCTTCTGGATTCAGCTGATGGCTTGTTATGGTCTGCTTTTCCTATGACATATGGTGAGTTTACTCCTGTAATAATTGTCATTACTCTTAATCTGTTGTTCATATCTTCAGAGATTCTTGCTCCCCATATAACTTGAGCATCTGGGTCTAAAGCTTGAGTTACTATTTCTCCAACTTTATTAACTTCATCCAAAGTTAAATCTTCTCCACCTGTAATATGGATTAAAGCTCCAGTTGCTCCTGCATAGGTTACATCTAGTAAAGGATTGCTTAAAGCTCTCTTTACAGCTTCCTCTACTCTATGTTCTGTATCACTCTCTCCTATCCCAATGACGCTAACTCCTCCTGAGGTCATTATAGCTTTAACATCTGCGTAGTCTAAGTTTACTAAACTTGGAACTGCAATTGTTTCAACTATACCTTTGATCATTGTAGAAACAAGTTCATTTGCTACAGCGAAAGCTTGTTTTAATGGCAAGTTTCCTGCAATTTGTACTAACCTATTATTATCAATTACAATTACTGTGTCAGAAGCTTGTCTTAATTGTTGCAACCCAAATTCTGCTTTATCTACCCTAGCTTTTTCAATATCTAAAGGCATTGTTACTGTACCAATAACAATAGCATTCATTTCTTTTGCTAGTTTTGCTATGACAGGAGCTGCACCTGTTCCAGTACCTCCACCCATTCCAGCACAAATAAAAATCATATCAGAATCTTTCAATGCTTCTTTTAATTCATGCAAACTTTCTTTAGCTGCTTCCATACCTTTTTGTGGAAACCCACCAGCACCTAAACCTCTAGTAACTTCAACACCAAGTAATATTTTATGATCAGCTTCTGTAATGTCAAGATGTTGCTTATCTGTATTACAAGCAACTATTTCAGCTCCCTGGATGCCTTTTCTGTATAACCAAGAAATCATGTTGCATCCACCACCACCAGCACCAACAACTTTTATGTTGGCTTGTCCAACTTTAACATTATCATATTTGCCACTTTGTTTAGAACCCTCTAATGCGTTTTGTATTATAAAATCCATTTTTTGTTCCCCCGTTTTCTCCTTTTGTTTTTTTATTTTTGATTATGAGATATATGTTTGATCGTAAGGTTTATATATAAGTTCAACATATACCTATCTTAAGAAAGAGTTTTTACGCCAATAAACATTCTTTCGACTAACGTATTTCGAGAAACAAAAGCTTTCATCAATCGCCAAAAACTAAATTTTGTCGCCAAACAAAATCAAGTGTGATGAAACTTTCAATTTAATTAATTTTTTCTAAAGTAAACTAATATTTAAAGCTTATTAAAATGGAATATATATGTTTAACAATATAAATCTTATTTAATTTACTTATTTTTGTTAATTCGATGAAAAAAAACATTTGTGAAATTGGTGATTATGTTGAGATTTCTACTCAAGATGAAAATTTTAAAGGATGCTTAATTCCGTCGAGAAATGAGGATATTTATCTAGTAAAATTAGAGTCTGGCTATAATCTTGGAATAAGTAAAAATAAAGTGAAAAAAATTTCTGTAATAAATAAATTCAAAGAAAAAAAAGAAAATTTGGGAAAAATTGTACATAAAAAAAACTTACCCACAATTTCTATTTTGCACACTGGCGGAACACTTGCTTCTAGGATAAGTTATGACACAGGAGCTGTCTCAGCCAAGTTTACAGCAGAAGAAATTTTAGCAATGTTTCCAGAACTTGAAAATATTGCAAATGTTCATTCTCATTTGATAAGCAACATGTTTTCAGAAGACATGAGATTTTCACATTACAATATTATAGCTAAAGCTATTGAAAAAGAAGTTAAGAAAAATGTTAAAGGTGTAATCATTACCCATGGAACAGACACTATTCATTATACTGCCGCAGCTTTATCTTTTATTTTAGAAAATATTAATATTCCTGTAATTTTAGTTGGAGCTCAGAGAAGTTCTGATAGAGGATCAAGTGATTCTGGATTAAATCTACTTTGTGCAACTCAATTCATTGTGAAAACAGATTTTGTAGGGGTTGGAATCTGCATGCATGAATCAATGTCAGATGAATCTTGTTTAATTTTGCCAGGATTAAAAACTAGAAAATTACATTCTTCAAGAAGAGATGCTTTCAAACCAGTAAATTCTTTACCAATAGCTAGGGTCTTTAAAGATGGAAAAGTTGAATTCTTATCTAATTATGAAAAAAAAGGTAGTAAAGAACTAAAATTAAAATTAATTGATGAAAAACTTAAAATTGGAGTTTTAAAAATGCATCCTAATATGTATTCTTCTGAAGTAAAAGCTTATTCTGATTTTGATGGTTTAATCTTAGAAGGATCTGGTATGGGACATTTTCCTATAAATAAAATTGATAATTTTACAAAAGAACATGACTTAATTTTAAATGAAATTAAAAAATTAGCTTCAAAAATTCCTGTTGTTATGACAACTCAAACTATTTTTGGTAATGTTAATATGAATGTTTATTCTACTGGAAGAAAATTAATTGAAGTAGGGGTTCTAGGAAACTACTTAGATCTACTTTCAGAAACTGCTTTTATTAAGCTAGCTTGGTTATTAAGCAACTATCCTAAGCAAGTTAAGGAATTAATTGGAAAGAACTTACGCAATGAGATTAATGAAAAGATAACAGCTAATGAATTTTTAGAATGAAAGTTTACATAAGTAAATCTAAATTTTCAGGCAAGGGCTTATTTGCAAAAAAAGATATTAAAAGAAATAAAGTTATATTCACCGTTAAAGGTAAAATCATAAAAGGTACTTATGGCAAAGAATATTGGATAGGTTCTAGATGGCTCTCTATCGGCAATCGGTTGTGGGTAAATCCATATAAAAATAGTCTTTGGTGGTTTATCAATCATTCTTGCAATCCAAACTCTGGTTTAAAAGGAAAAAAAGAAGTTGTTGCTATGAGAAACATTAAAAAAGATGAAGAGATTACAATAGATTATTCTATAACAGAAGACGATCCTTATTGGAAAATGAAATGTAGATGTGGAAATAAAAATTGTAGAAAAATTATTAGAAGTATAAGATTTTTACCTAAAAAATTATTCAAAAAATATTACAATTATACCCCAAAATTTTTAAAAAATTCTTATTTTAATCATAATCTAAAATGATCTCTTGCTTTGTCTGAAATTTATGTTGCTCTTGCTGTTTTATTTGGATTATTAATAAATAAGGAAAAATTAATGCTTCATCAAAAATTTGGATTAGTGATTTCAATAATAAGTGCAATAATATTAGCTATAATAGTAAGTTAAATTATTTTTTACTTTTCTCTATAATTTTAGATATTAAACCTTCATGGAATTTATTCATCCCATTTAACATTTTTTCATTAAATCCGCAGAATGGCATTTTATCCTCCTTGAACCAATGATATTGTAGTATCTGGGAAAACAATAACTTATAATTTATCCCCCCTGTACAGGGTGCATAATAATAAGATTTAAAAACTCAAAAATTAACTTAAATTTATGGAAAAGGAATTGTTAATGAATTTAGGTTTGACAGATGGAGAATCAAAGGTTTACCTAGCTTTAGCCAAATTAGGAAGCTCAACAGTTGGACCAATAGTAAAAGAAGCCAAAGTAGCTTACTCAAATATCTATGAAATTCTGAATAGATTATTAGAGAAAGGATTAATTTCATTTATTCTAAAAGAAAAAACAAAATACTTTCAAGTTACTAATTTTTCTCGATTATATGAATATCTAGATAAAAAAGAACAGAAAATAGAAAAGGAGAAATTATTATTAAAAAAATTAATTCCAAACTTAGAAAAAATACAGAGCTCAAAAGAAAAACAGGAAGCAGAAGTCTTTGTTGGATTTAATGGGGTGAGAACTGCATATGAAAGATTAATAGAAGGAGATAGTAAAGAAGATCATCTATTTTTTTACATAGCTGAGGAACATTATGAAGAAATAGACAAATTTTGGATGAGGTTATACAATAAGTTTAAAAATCTAAAAGTAAAGGGAATTGCTAATATAAACTATAAAAAATCAAAATTTATTAAAAAAACACATTTTAAAATGAAATATGTAGATTTTCCAATCCCAGGCAATATAGATATTCATGAGGATAAAGTTTTATTTACCTCATTTAAAGATAAACCTTTAGCGACTTTAATAACATCAAAAGATATTGCAGCTAAATTTAAGGAGTATTTTTATTCAATATGGAAACATTAAATTATAAAGAATTAGGATTAAGAATTGGATTAGAAATACATTTCCAATTAGATACAAAAGAAAAATTATTCTGTCATTGCTTAACAAAATTGATAGAAAAAAAACCTGATTTTACAATAAAAAGATTCTTAAGACCTGTATTAAGTGAGATTTTAGAAAAAGACATTGTCGCAGAATTTGAAGAAGCTAAAAGAAGATATGCCCTTTATGAAGTTTATAATAATGAGACTTGTTTAGTAGACATTGATGAGCAACCCCCTTATGAAATAAATAAAGAAGCTTTGGAAATTGCTTTACAAGTTAGTTTAATGTTAAATTCTAAGATATCAGATGAAATTCATGTTATGAGAAAACAAATTTTAGATTATTCAAATACTTCTGGATTTCAAAGAAGTGCTTTAATTTCTTACAATGGTGAAGTTAAAACTAAATACGGCAATGTAAAAGTTAGTTCTTTAAGTTTAGAAGAAGATGCTGCTAGAAAAATACAAGAAACAAAAGATTATGTTATTTATAGGTTAGATAGATTAGGATTTCCTTTGATTGAGATTTCTACAGATGCAAGTATTAGTGATCCTGAACAAGCTAAAGAAGTTGCAGCTTATTTGGGAATGATTATGAATTCAACTGGAAAAATAAAAAATATTCTAGGAAGTATAAGACAAGATGTTAATGTTTCTATAAAAAATGGAGCTAGAACAGAAATTAAAGGTGTTCAAGAACTAAGTTTGATTCCTTTAGTAATTAAAGATGAAGTTAAAAGACAATTAAATTTAATTAAACAAGGAAAAAAAATTCAAGGTGAAGTAAGAGCTGCAAATGAAGATGGAACAACAAGATTTTTACGTCCTTTACCAGGATCAAGCAGAATGTATGTGGAAACAGATGTGCCGGAAATTTTAATAACTAAAGATTTATTATCCAAGATAAAAATTCCTAAATTAATCCATGAAAAAATAAATGAACTTAAATCTAAACATAATTTAAGTCAAGAATTAAGCAGTGAGTTAATAAAACAAAAAATTGATTTTGAAGATTATTCAAAAAAATACAAAAACATTGGTAAAAGTTTGTTAGCAAGCTTATTAATAAAATACAATAAAGAAAATAATTTGGAAAAAACTTTGGATTTATTAAATTCTGGAAAGATTACAAAAGATGTATTTGATGAAGTTATAAAAAAAGGTTCTATAGATCTTAGTAAAGCTAGTTTTGATATAAAAAAAATTGAAAATGAAATTAAAAAAATTATCAAAGAAAAACCTGAATTAAGTGTAAATGCTATAATGGGTTTGTTAATGGCAAAATATAAGGGCAAAATAGATGGGAAGAAATTAATTGAATTAATTAATAAGAATTTATCTACTAAATAATTAATAGTTAAATTTAATAATGAAAAATATCCTATAATATCTATGAAATTAAAGTATTTTTTAATATTTTTACTTGTAATGTCTAGTTATTTTATTATAAACCAGTTGAATTACAATCGTGAAATTTACAATTTTAGTATAAGTATTGATTCTTTAATTCCTTTTATTTCCTGGATGGTTTACTTTTACTTTTTATATTTTATCTTAATTTTGATTCCATTTTTTGAATTAGATAATAAAAAAGTAACTTTAAATTATTGCATTGCTATAATAATTTCAGATTTATTTTTTATAATACTTCCTACAAGTATTTATAGACCAGAAACAACTAATTTTTTACTAAACTTATTATATAAACTAGACCATTCTTACAATTTATTCCCAAGTTTGCATGCCTCTTTGTTAACAATATCATTTATTTTATTATTTAAAGAGAAAAAATATTTATCCTATAAATTATTGCCTTTGTTTTTATTAAGTTTAATATCAACTTTATTAATTAAACAGCATTATATTATAGATATCATCTCTGGAATTTTATTAGGATTTATTGTAATGTTTATATCAAAAAAATTTGAAAAGGTGATATAATTGTTTAAATGGTATGGCACTTTAGGAATATTAATGATTTTATTTACAGAACTAAATTTTTATCTTAAAGTAGAGCCTTTTGCTTCTTGGTATTTTCCTATAATTTGGTTTGGTTTTATTTTTTTAATGGACGCTGTTAACTATAAGTTAAAAGGACATTCATTAATGATGTCTAGAAAAGAACAATTTTTTAAGTCTTTAATTTTAAGTTCATTAATTTGGTGGTTATTTGAGATTTTAAATTTAAAAACAGGAAATTGGAGTTATGTTTCATCAACTTTTTATAATGAATCTTGGTGGATAAGATTTTTTATATTCAGAACAATTGCTTTTTCCACAGTTCTCCCGGCTGTTATAGAAACTTTTGAATTAATTAAAACATTTAAAGTGTTTAATAAAATTAAACTAGAAAAACATCATGAGATTACACATGCTTTTTTAAATAATATTTTTTTATTAGGAATTTTTATGTTATTATTAAGCATTGTATATCCGACTTATTTTTATCCTTTTATTTGGTTTTCATTTTTCTTTATCTTAGACCCAATAAATTATCTAAATTCTCAGCCAAGTATCATTGGTTATTGGAAATTCGGAAATTATAAAACTCCTTTAGTGTTAATTGTTGCAGGAACTGTCGCAGGAATATTATGGGAATTTTGGAATTATTATGCTGTAATAAAATGGTACTATCATATTCCTTTTGTTGATTTTTTTAAAATATTTGAAATGCCAATATTAGGTTATTTAGGATATGGACCTTTTGCTTTAGAACTTTTTGCAATGTATTATTTTGCTAGAAGTCTGCATTACCCTAAAACAACACATTCTTTTTTAGAATTAGAGAAAATTTAATTTATGTGTATTCTATTAGTGATTTCCATTGTCATCGCTGGTTTTTTATGAAAAATTTTTTCTAATTTTTTATTGTTAATATCTTGATACGCAGCCCATATAGCACCTAAACCAGCACCAATCATTCCCCAAGTGTATGTTGGATGTTTTTGCGTTACCTCTTGCATCCCTTGCGGATCAATAAAACTATAGACTAGAGGTGAAGTTAAAGTTCCCAAAATACATGCTTTTTCAATTAAAGGCAAATATTTTTGATTAAAGCTTTCTGGTAATAAAATATCAGAAACTCCTTGAACTAATTTAAATGCAGTATAGTTTCCCAAAAAACCTAAAACAAATGCGCTACCAATACTTCTTTCTTGTAAAGATTTTGGCATTATATCCATAACAAAGTGATAGGCTTCATTTACAATATCAAATAAAAAAGGTTTACCTTCTTTTAATTCCGGAATTATATAATCTGTTGCCTGTCCTAACTTATAAATTTCATTTATCATGAAAGTCAACAAAATAAGAAATTATTTAAATCTTTGGTTGTAATTTTTTAACCAATCTTTCAAAGCTTTTTCATTATTCTTAACAAAATTGTAGTTTACTTTAATAGCTTCTAAAGATTGCTGAATTGCTAAACTTGCATTTGGCGTTATATTTTTCTTAAAGAATTCTTCAATTTCTTTATATTTTTCTAAAGTAGAAAATCTATAACAGATACTTTTTATCAAATGAGATTTAGTATGGCCTCCTTCAAATCTTTTCATTAGTTCTTTGTAATTTTCTTTAAAGAAATCCCAAGTTAAATCTCCTGAATAAATATTGCCAGACATATAAGCAATTGCATAAGGTAAATCTTGATCCCTTACTTCCTTTGATAAGTTAAACTTTAAAACTTCTTTTAATATTTCTTTCTGCTTAAACATACTCATAGAAGCCAATAATCTTACTTTTTCTTCTTGTAATTTTTCTTCCCTATAAAGTTTTTTTAGTTGCTCAAAAGTTTTTTTATCTCCAATATAAGAATTTAATGAATAAACTATTGTTCTTAGATTTGGATTTAGGTTTTTATTTTTTAAAAGATCTTTAAA
>OBEQ012819729.1_pt1 | contig 42176 bp, 48 predicted proteins | sample 1670901 | NCBI WGS metagenome assembly OBEQ01 (sample SAMEA104232315, study PRJEB22302) | groundwater metagenome | biome: forest; feature: aquifer; material: groundwater | place: USA | collected 2011-08-07 | depth 5.4 m
CATCCTCTTTTTTCCGCAAACTTGATGTATGACAATAGCAGTTCTTTCATCCAGAGTTTAGATTCGTCACCACCTACTCCGGGGATAGCTTCGATAATGGCAACATTTGGGTTAACCTGCATAATTTCCAATTATAAATTTTAAATTTTTATTCAAATCTAAATGTTTAATTATTAATGTTTTAAACATTAAAGTATTTTAAAATTGATTAAAAATTAGGAATTAGAAATTAAAAATTTAACTAAATCCTCCTGATTTAGTTCACGCTGTTCACCTGTCTTCATGTTTTTTAATTTAACTACATTCTTTTTTATTTCCTCGGGGCCAACGATAATAACATAGGAGATTCCTTTTTTATTTGCATACTTTAATTGTTTTTTAATTTTTTCTTGAGGGTTTAAGTAAAGCTCAGTATTAATGCCCAAATCTCTTAATTGAGTGACAAGATTTAAGGAAGTTGGAAAAACCTCTTTCCAGTCTTCTATTACTGCTATAAGCACTCGTGTTTTTGTTTTATTGTTTGGTATTAGTCCTAGAGATTTAGCGGTATCTAGAGTTCGATCAAATCCAATCGCAAATCCTACTGCAGTAACAGTATTTCCAGAAAATTGACCAATTAAATTGTCATACCTTCCTCCTCCACCTAAAGATGATTGATAATTTTTATCTATGCCTTCAAAAATTAGCCCTGTATAATAATCTAATCCTCGTACCATAAGTGGATTGATAACAATTGATTTTTCAGGGATCTTAAAATTTTCGATCGCCATTTGAAGACTATAATAAAGATTTTGATCGATTTCCTTTAAGTCTTTATAAGAATTAAAATTAAAAGACTTTATCGAGTCCATAAAAATATTTATATTTATTTGTGGAAATCCTTCATCTTTGAGTACAGATGTTAATTCTTCTTTTACTTTTTCTTCTCCGACCTTTTCTAATTTGTCAATAATTCTATAAATTTTAAAATTAATATAATCTTGTATTTTTGTTGTATTTTCATTACCAAAGGAGTCTGATATTGCCTTATCAACAATTTTTTTTAACAATTTTCTACTATTTACAACAACTTGAAATGATTTAAAACCTAATTCATAGTATATATTCCAGAATAAAGTTAATATCTCAGCATCAGCAGTTGGAGCGAAATTATCTCCAATAATATCAGCATCACATTGTAAAAATTCTCTATATCTTCCCTTTTGAGTATTTTCTGCACGCCAAACAGGTTGAATTTGATAACGTTTAAAAGGTTTAGCAATATCTTGATATTGAGCAACGACACGAGCAGTCGGAACAGTTTGGTCATAACGCATTCCCACTTTCCTTTTTCCTCTATCTTCAAAAATATATAATAATTTATCAGCCTCATCTCCATATTTACCAAGTAATGTTTCTGCATATTCTAATGCTGGTGTTTCTAGTGGATCAAATCCAAACTTTTCAAAAACAGTTTTCATTTTTTCAATAAGATAACTCCTAGCAATTGATTCACTAGGCAAAAAATCTCGAAACCCCTTTAATGTTTGTGGCTTATCCATATTGGTTAATTATACTAAACTGACAATAGTTTTTTTGGATTAATAACCATCATTTGATTCAGTTCTGAATAACTAATTCCTTCACTCAATAATAATGATCCAAATTTATTTAAAGCCTCACTTGGAGGGGGACTAAATGTTTGCCCGACATCTGAACTTAAAATTACTGATTTTGAGCCAACTTCTTTTATTTGCTGAACAATTTTCTTAATTGGAATTTTATCGATTGAATACATTGAATAACATTGTTCAATGTAACAACCTTTTTTAGCTAATAAAATTTGTTTATCGATTGGCATATTAATTCGTTGATAAATTGGGTGTGTAATTACCATTCTTTTGATTCCCATTTTTTTTGCCTCGTTAATTAAATTAACTGCTTCTTTCCAAGATATATGTCCAGTTGCTAAAATTGCCTCACACTCTTTAATTGTTTTTAATACTCCTATAACATCTTTTTTTAAAAGTTTAACAGATGTAATCTGGTTTGCTTTTCTGGCAGTAAAATTCTTTTTCTTTACCCACTCGGGTGCGATTTCATATTCACTGTTATTAAGAAAATTTTGTGCATTTATTGTAGGAAACCAGACAAAAAATGGACGATTACTTAAGTACGATGCTGCTAAAATTGCCTCTTTATTTAATCCTCCAACAGAATTATTCAATACAATTGATCCAAATAGCTTTAATCTATTTTGATTTTTTGCTTCTTTTATAAAACCAGTTGTTGGATAGAAGTGATTTTTAAGAACCATTCCTCCAATTTTTCCCGCTTCTACTTCTATTAATTTAGAGACTGTATATTTTCTGGGAATGATTTCTGGTCCGATATGAACGTGAATATCAATTGCCTGTCTTACTATTTTTTGGATTTTATTCATGTGATTATTTTAACCAAGGAAATTGTTGATTTTCTGAAATAATGTATAATCTCGGTAAAGTTCTGTCAACTCCGTTATCTTTATTCTTACCGACAAGACTTAATTTTATCGGTTTAAATCTTTCTTCGATAATTTCAGCTTCGCATATACGTTCACGAAGATACGCAAAAGCTGATTTTCTGATAGCTTCTTCTGATTTCACAGATACTCTTTTTGAAGCTGCTCCTAAAGCTTTATCGACGACAGGATTTTCAAGTAAACTTCTTATTACTGTTTCCGTAAGATTAGATGCAATTGTTTGATATTGAGTTTCATTTTTTGCACGAATTACTGACCAAGGTATTACCTGGAATCCTCTTGCTTTAGCTTCTTCAGTAATAAAAGAAAAGTAGTTATTAACTAAACTTTGATCAACGTCATTAATTTCTGTAGCATACAAATCAGCCGGCATAATAAGAGGCGTAACCGGAATTCGTCTTTTTTTAAACATTTCAGTATACTCTTGAATTTTATCTAAAACTGAACACTCAATTGAAGGTTCTCCTGTTGGTCTATATCCCCAAGGAATAAAAAGTGGTAAAGGAATCCCGTTTAATCGAGCGGAATATATCCTTTTCATTATTTCTTCAGGTAATACCGGTGTATAGGCCTGAAGTTGATCAAAATCTGTCCATGTAAAATATACATCTCTCGCCGCTCTAAATTGAGATAGGTCATTAAATACAATTCTTTTTCCTTCAGGTTTCGACTGAATTTTTCCAGTAACCCATTGATCCTGAATTAAATATTCATTGTGAACTCCACTTTCAATAAATACTCTTTCAAGCGCGAATCTGTTTGGCTTTCCCCTGTTAATTGTTTGATTATCAATTCGAAATTCGACACTCATGTAATAAATTAAATTTATAACCATAAAAAAACCCCGCCTGTGCGGGGTATAAAAATAATCCAATAACACTTGTTACCCCGCAGAAGCGAGGTGGTGATGGTTTACCGCGTAACCAGATTTCCCTGAGTTTGAACTCAGGGTTACGGGGTTAACTCTTTTAATAATGAGTTTATATCCATTCATACCGTTATTGAGCCATTTGCTGATTCGTGCGATTGTAGTAGTGCTCATATTTGTTCTCTTTTCAATTTTGGAATACGAGATATTTTTTGATAGCATTTGCGCGACTTTCCATCGATTGGAAAACTCAAGAATTTCCGTTTCAGTCAATAAATCACGGAAAAATCTTTGTGCCTCATCGATCTTTTTTAGACTCAGTATTGCGGTGAATAAATCGTCAGTTGTGGAATTGATCCAATTAAATTTTTTCATAACGAGCTTTATTATACTAAAGCACTTTAGTTAAGTCAAGTAGCATTTTATTGAAGTACAACTTTTTCAAGTTTCTCGATTCGTTGATCGTGATTTTCAATGCGATCACTATAGCCAATAACAACGGACATTTCTTCACGAAATGCGACTATTTCATGGAGGATTTCGTCTTTAAAGTTGAGTATATCGTTAGTCAGTTTTTTTTCCAGCGCCTTTAGATCGTCTTTTGTCGCAAATATCTCCTTTAATTGTAGAAAATCTTGTTTTGTAAACATACTACCCAAACAATACTAAATGATAATCATATTTTCAATACTAAAATACTATTTGATACTTGTCTATAGATTATATGCTACAAAATGATTGATTTAGATTGTATTATTAAGAAGATTCAGGTTTTATGGTAAATGTTTTGATTTCCTTGCCACGGATTACTTTCAGTTGTACGCTGTCTCCAACTTTTTTCTCTAAAATCATTTTTGCAAGTCCTTGATCATCGTCTCCTTTTACTTTTTGTCCGTCGAATTCCGCGATAATGTCTTCCTCCTGGAGCCCCGCTTTATAAGCTGGCGATCCCTGAACGACCTGAATGATGTAAGCGCCTTCGGCTACATCATTAAGAATGGCGGTTTGTTTGTCGATCATTTTGTAACGGACTCCAATATATGGTTTTTCAAAGGTTCCTCCATGCTTATTGAAATTATCAATAAGTTCTTTTACCACGTTCACGGGAATTGCAAAGCCAATATTTTGTCCTTCCTGTGCAATTGCTGCATTGATCCCGATGACTTCTCCTTTGGAGTTCAAAAGCGGGCCACCGGAGTTGCCGGGACTAATTGGAGCATCGGTTTGAATTACATTATCGAGTTTTTCAACATATCCTTCAAATGGGCTTCCAGCAGTAATTCCCCGTCCTAATCCTGAAATAATTCCTTTAGTTACGGTGTTGGTAAATTCTCCAAGTGGCGTTCCAATTGCAATTGCCAATTGTCCAAGCTTTAAATGTGACGAATCCCCGAGTTTCAATGGTTTTAGTCCAGACACATTAATTTTTAATATTGCCAAATCATTCAATGGGTCCCGATAAATTTTTGCAACATCATATTTTTTATTGTCATTGGTTAATACTCTATAGGTTGCATTTGTATCTGCAACCACATGTTTATTGGTGATAATCAAACCGTCTGAAGAGATAATAAATCCGCTTCCGATATTCTGTTCAACTTTTTTCTTTTGGCCTGGAATTCTTTGAAATGGACTGAATGGATTGAATGGGTTAATCTGAAATACATCTTGTGTTTGGGTTGAGGTACTGATTCCAACAGTGACGACTGATGGAAGCGAATCTTCTACAACTTTTGTAATAACCGATTCTTCATACACAACTGTTTGTTTTTGAGGGTTAGGTTGTAACGGCGAAGAAATAGAAGGAAGTTTTAAATATTGCTCAAGTTTTATTTCAGAGAGAAGATGTGTAGATTGACCAATCGCCAAAACAATGACGAGCGCAGCAATTAAAAATAAAAGCTTTTTCATAAATAAAAAAATTGAATCATTTTAATATTTGTTCAATTGCTTTTTCAAGTTGACTATCGTTGTTTTTTGTTAGAGTATTTCCTTCCGGTATTTTATTCTCAACTGGAATTTGTGCCTCAATTCCTTTACCATTGATCCAATCACCGTTGGGAAGAATCCATTTTGCAACGGTAATATGAAGTCCAGCTCCTGTCTTTAGATCGAGCGCTTCTTGAACAGAACCTTTTCCAAAACTTTTTTCTCCGATGAGTTTTGCTCTTTTATGATCTCGAAGTGATCCAGCCAAAATCTCTGATGCTGATGCAGAGCCCTTATTAATAAGGATCATGAGTGGGATATCCTGTAATTTACCAAATCGTAATGCATAATAATCTTTATTTTCATTTGTGGTTGATTCTTGTTTTACAATAAGTTTTCCTTGAGAAAGAAATTCACTCGCTAAGTAAACTGAACTGTTAAGATAACCTCCTGGATTATCACGAAGATCAAGAACAAGACCTTTAATTACTTTTTGATTCCATTTATTGGCAATTTCGTCTATTTTTTTATCCCATTCGTCATTTGTATTTTCACCAAACTGGTTTATTTTAAGATATGCAACTTTTGGACAGGTGGAAGCACAGTCCTGCCTCGAATCGTATGAAAGCTCAATAGATTCAACAATGATCTGATCACGGGTAATAGTAAATTCAAGCTCTTTTCCATTACGACCTATAGTCAGTTTTACTTTTGTTCCCTTATTTCCTCGAATTTTGGAGACTGCTTTTGGAAGAGTCCATCCCTTTATTGATTGACCATCAACTTTGATAATAATATCTCCAGTTTTTACTCCAACTTTTTCAGCTGGCGAATTTTTTAATGGAGCAATAATAATAATTTGATTATCTTTAAGTCCAAGTTGGGCTCCGATACCTTCAAACTTTCCCCCTAAATCATCTTTAGATTGTTTATTCTCATCTGGGGTAAGAAAGAATGTATATGGATCGTCAAGGGAGGCAACCATTCCTTTAATTGATCCGTAAAACATTTTTTGAGGATCGAGTTTTTTCTTATCGATAAACTTTTTTTCAACGGTATTCCATGTGTCCCAAAAAAGTGAGAAGTCGATATTTTTTACTTTTTCATTTGGGTTCGCATTGAGGATGTTATAGTTTGATCGTTCAACCTTAGAAATACTTGTTTGATATTCTCCGATTTTATAACCTGCACCAAATAAAAAGATTGCTGCAGAAAAAATAAGAAGAAAATTGGTAATTTTTTTCCCAAGCATATACTTACTTATAGAAAATTATTTTACTTGACGAACTATTGATAAAGCAATATGGATATATATGCTTCATGATACTTGAAAGTTCTTCGATTGTTTTTATTTGGCAAAAAGGAAGATCTGTTTCTTCCGGAAGCTTCATCAAAGCGACATATCCCATGACCCCTAATGCTTCCATCTTAGATTGATTATAGGAAGATATAGATTCGGTTACGAGTATTTTTCCAGAGACTTCATTACCCGAAAGATTCATAGATGGATCTTTGAAATATAATACCTTTCCCCCAAAATCTGCATTGGTTTTTTTTAGATCATACTCCTTTCCCTCTTTGATCTCTATGAGAATCTTCTTATCTTTAATCTCTATAGCTTCTCCGGTTGCCTGCGAATTCACTGTGTTTTTTTTGCCTTTGGTTGTAAGCATAATATTTCCTTGAGAATGGTCAATTTCCTTAATCTTACCATCATAATCGCTTTCTATTTTAATTGAAGAGAATAATCCTTTTTTTACTGCAAGAACGTCGCCTTTTTTGACATCTTCGCCTACAAATTTTTTAAGATAACGGAATATTTTTGAAGGTTCAACTCCAAGTTTTTGCGCAAATGGTATCAGATGATCCGATTTAGATGGAGCTTCAAATAAAGGTATGCCAAAATCTATTGTATCTCCTATCTTTATTAAGATATGAGAACCTTCAGGAACTTGAATAATAAGAATCATTCTTTCATTATACTAAAAGCAATATATAGAATTTAGTATTTCGTATTTAGAAGAAATAGTAACAAAAATGCTTTACGCTAAATTCTAGATTCTAAATAATAGATACTGAATGCGCTAAATACCTTGGTATGACACGTAAGGAACAAGCGCGAGAAAACGAGCATATTTGACAACCTTCGTCAATTTTCTTTGGTGTTTTGCACATAGGGCAGATTTTTCTCGATTGACGATTTTGAATCTGGAAGAGAGAAATTTCAGTAAATTTTCTACCTCTTTAATATTAGGCTCCGCTTTATATTGGCAAAAAAAACATTTCATTATTTAGAAATAAGCAATAAGTAATTAGAAATTTTAAAAAGGTATATCATCTGGATTAACTGTTTCATCTGTATCATCATCTTTTTTCTCTATTTTATCCTCCGAAACTTTGGCGGAGGAGGACTTTGATGCTTTTGTCTCTGATAGTGCATCTTCTGTCGAGCGTTCCTCTTTTGTTTCCGGTTCAGTTGTCTTTTCCTCGGAAACTACCTCCGTAGTTCTTTTTCCGTCGCCAAATACAATAAAGTCATCAAGAACTATTTCTGCGATTGTTCTTTGCTGACCATCTTTTCCCGTAAATGTCCGATAGGTAATGCGCCCTTCGCAGAATACTTTTCTTCCTTTTGTCAAAAGTTTACCGCAAAGTTCTGCTAATTTTTGCCATGCAACGATACGGTGGAACTGTGTTTCTTCTTTTGTCTGTCCATCTGTGGTAGTCCAACTTCTATTTGTTGCTACTCCAAATGTACATACTGCGGTTCCTGCCGGTGTATATTTCAATTCAGGATCTCTTGTAAGATTACCTATTAACACGACTCGATTCAAAGATCTACTAGCCATATTATTTCATGTAACACTAAAATCAACTTTCAGCAACGAGTAAAAGATACCGTAATAGCTTTTCGCTAAAATTGAGTTTTTTTCGGAGTTCACTCATATTTTTTTCTTCCATTTCTAATGTCCAGCTGTAAAAATTGGCAGTTCTGGATTTTTTTATCGGATATGCAAGTGTTTTTTTACCCCACGCTTCCTCTCCCAAAATTTTTCCTGAGAGCGATTCTATGAGTTTCTTAATAATCCCGAGCTCGGATTCTTCATTAAGAAGAAAAGTTAGTTCGTATTTCATACATCAAACTATATAATAATATCTGCAATGCCAAAAATCAACTGGAAAAAAATAATAATGTTTGGATTTTGGATTTTGGTATTTGGAATTTTAATATATACCCGCTTCGTAAATCTTGGCTGGGGGTTGCCTTACCCAATACATCCTGATGAACGGAATATGGCAACCGCAGTGCAACAACTGCACTGCGAATTTTCAATCCGCCAGCTGGCGGATCAAATTTCAAATTGTCTGAATCCCCATTTTTTTGCCTATGGACAGTTTCCTTTGTATTTTGGCTATGGAGGAGTTTTATTCATAAAATTTCTTGCTGGTCGTTTAGGAACTTCGATTAGTTTTCAGGAAGCAGTATTCTCTTTGAGAATGATTTCGGCAGTTGCATCAATTATTACCGCATTTATTTTTTATAAGGTACTACTCTTATTATTACCCAAAAAAGTTATAAATTATAAGCTACAAGTTATTAGTTTTCTGGTTTTAATTTTTTCTCCGGTACTAATACAGTTTGCCCACTTTGGAACCACAGAGACACTTCTAATCTTGTTTTATTCATTAATTATGTATTTTTCATTGTTATTTCTCCAAAAAAAACTAAACCCTATTCCCTATACCCTATTTACTTCTCTATTTTGCGGTCTTGCTCTTGCAACTAAAATTTCCTCGGCAATATATCTCATTACTCCATTTATAGTTATATTTGATCGTATCAAGAAAAAGTTTTCTGTTCAAACAGGATTATTTCTCCTTCTTACCTTTATATTTTTTATTCTTTTTTCTCCTCACACAATTATTTCATTTAAAGAATTTATTGCTTCAATGCAGTATGAATCTGGTCTTGCGTTGGGGCAACCGGAAGTTTTTTATACTCGCCAGTTTGATCATACAGTACCGATTATATTTCAGATTACAAAAATCTTTCCTTACTCATTAGGTTGGCCGGTATTTATATTGGGAATATTGGGAATGTTAATTTCATCATGGAAAAAAAAGGAATTTAATCTATTAAGACTTTCTTTTTTTCTCACTTTTTTACCTAATGCGTTTATGTATGCGAAATGGACACGATTTATTGCCCCGGCATTTCCTCTTATGATTATTTTTTCAATTCTATTTCTTTCAAAAATTCAAATCTCACGGTTCGTATTGTATATCATAGCTTTCATCATGTTAATCCCAGGTATTGCATATCTTTCCGTATATCAAAATAAAGACGTTAGATTTCAGGCGACCGATTGGATATATAAAAATATTAATAGAGGAGCACGAATTCTTTCTGAAACCGCAAATGTTGTTGATGTTCCTCTCGAAAATAATAGATATGGACTTATTTCCTTTAATTTTTATGACCTTGATGCAGATAAGCATTTGCAGGAAGATCTTGAAAATTTAATTCCAAGTGCTGGATATATTATTGTTCCTTCGAGACGAATCTTTAAAAATCATCCTCAAGAAAAATACCCCCTATTGAACAAATATTACCGAAGTCTATTTTCCGGAACTTTAGGATTTAAACGGATTGCAGAATTTACTTCATACCCACAATTAAAATTTCAAATTTTTAATTTTAAATTTAAAATGGACTTTCCCGATGAGGATGCAGAAGAGACATGGACAGTGTTTGATCACCCGGTGATACGCATATATAAAAAAGAGCCTACTTTCTTTCGATAAAAATCTTCTTTATTATCTCCTCGATCGGCTCGTCTTCGATAGTTACGTCGATAAACTCAACTTTTTTTAACATATAGCTCAAGACTCCTGCGATATTTTCTTTTGGTACAGTTATTCGTAACTCGGGAAATTGATAGTCACATTGGATATTATCGGGAGTTACAAAATCTTTCGGAAGCGGTTTGAGAAGCGTAATATTGATCATTTTTTGTTGTGAATAAGTCGTAATAAGATTCTGTAATAATCCATCAAAAATAATCTTTCCATGATTAATCATAATGAGGCGTTTTGCGAGTCGCTGCACATCCTGCATGTAATGAGATGTTAAAATAATGGTGGATTTATATCGTTCTTGATACTCCTTAATAAAATTAATTATCGTTGTTTGAGCAAAGATATCAAGTCCTATCGTTGGTTCATCTAGAAATAGAATTTTTGGTCTATGAAGTAATGCTGCAATAAGTTCCATTCTCATCCGTTGCCCAAGCGATAATGTTTTAACTGGTTCATTCACCACTTCTTCTCCATCCAGAAGCTCAATTAATTCGCCTACAGTATTTTTAAAGGTGTTAGTATCGATTTCATATATTTCCTTATTTAGCTTGAATGAGTCCATAGCAGGGAGTTCCCATAAGAGTTGGTTTTTATGCCCCATGACAAACGCAATTTGTTTTAAAAATGCATGCTTCTTTTCAAACGGAGTAAATCCTAATACGTTAATTGATCCTGATGTCGGATATAAAATACCGGAAAGAATTTTCATCGTTGTGGTTTTCCCTGCCCCGTTCGGACCGATAAACCCAACAAGTTCATCATTTCTAATATTAAAAGATACTTTTTCAAGAGCTTTTTTTTGACTATATGTTCTGAAAAATACATCTTTAAAAAAGTTTTTTGTTTTGATTGGCGTACGATATGTTTTTGTGAGATCTTTGACTGAAATCATAGTATTCAGGTTCTCGATACCGTGTTTCTCGTCCGCCTCACCCTAAAGGGACCCAGGCGATTGACTCGAAACAGATATCTTCGAACCTTTAAACTCTAACTTTTATTCTATCCTCCCCAGCTTTGGTATTTTTTTAATGCAATATTCCATAGGAAAAAAGAAAATGAGATAAACAGTACCGAAATAATAATACTTATAATATACATATTAGTGGTCAGAAGTCCAAAAAGCGCCTTTACCGGTACTGCCAGCATGATACCAATAGGAATTCCAAACATTAAAAAAGATCGAAACGGCTCTTTGTAAATATCGATCGGAAGCGAAAGCATTTTGGTGAAATCCCTGTACATCCACATAGTATTATCAACTTCGGTGGTGATGATTCCTATTGCCAGTATAAGTATATGAAATCCAGTCGCGAGAAATAATGCGTTGATCATAAATCCTGTATACAACAGAATGTTAATGGAATTTAAGTGAGCTTGGAAAATAAAATAAACAAGAACTCCCAAGTATGGAATAACGGTAATTACATCCATGATGTCAATGCCTCCGATTAATATGCGTATAAATGGATGATACGGTTTTACCAAAACACTATCGAGTTCTCCGTTAACGATAAGTGGTCTAAATCGATATACTTCACGAAATAGGAGTTGACCCATCGTATCGATAAAATTAAATGTGAGAAAAAAAATAATCGTTTGTTGCAAAGAATATCCTGCGAGAAATTTTGTCCGGGAGACAAGAAAAAAAATAAAGAGAAAATAAAAAACAAATCTGATAATTTTTCCTAGCATGAATGAAATCATACCGACTCTATGCTGGAATGCGGTTTTTGCGCTAAAAATACTCAAGAGCCAAAATATTTTAAGATTACGTTTCATCTTCCGTATGCGCTGTAAATTTTAATTCCTTTTTCCCACATTTTTTTTGTAACAAAATAGAGTCCAAAACACCATCCACAGCTAATTAATATAGGAATAGCAAGTTTTAGAGAGAATCCATCCAGAAATAATTTGGCCGGTAAATAAATGAGGTACGGAAATGGTGTCAAAAGTAAAAAAGAATATACTGTCTTTGGAAGGATATCCAAAGGAAAAAAACTGCCTGCGAGAAACCCGGTAAGAATGGAATAAATCCATCGAGGAGCCCAGATTTCATTCGACCAAAAAGCGATAAAGGTAATATTAAGCGAAATAAAAAAGGAAATAACGCATCCAATAATAAGAGAAATGAAAAATAAAAGATAAGAAACGGGATTAGATTGTATGAATAGATGAGGTTTGAGAATAAGAAAAAGAATAACAATTTCTATAGAAGTAAAAAAAAGATTAAGAAGTTTATCAGCAAACTCGCGACTTATAATGAATTTAAAAAATGAAAAAGGTTTCAGAAAATAGTTCATTATATCTCCAGATAAAATATCTGCTGCAACATCTGCCGTTCTTGTTAATAAAACCAAAGAAGAAAGAAGACTAATGATTAATATATACGTCACCAGTTTCTCCTGGGTATAGGAAAAAACTGAAAGGCGATTCGTAAAAACGCTGGTCCATAAAAAATAGATAAATATTAGGTTAAAAATATTTCTTACTCTCCAAAGAATAAAGCTAAGCCGGTAGGTAAAGACCTGAATAATACCAAGGTACATGATCTGAAGATATTTCTTCATAAATAATTAAAAATATTTTTTTTCTGTAAGAAGTTCTAATACTTTTTCAACATGTCGATGAAGTGAGCCTTTCAGATATATTAAATCTCCATTATTGAGGATTTTTTTTAAATAGTGCGCTCCTTCATATACATCTTTTGCCAAAAAAATATTTTGTTTCCTCATTCCTGATTTTACAGCTTCTTCTACAACAAATTTTTGAAGAGAACCAATGGAGATTAAATAATCGATATCCAATTTTCCAATGAGTTTCCCAATTTTTTTATGTTCCTCCTCAGGTTTTTCCAACTCTCCCATTTCACCTAATACTGCAATTTTCCTACCTTCGTTATAAGAGATTTCTGATACTGTTTCTAACCCCGATTTTGTAGAAGAAGGATTGGCTCGTAATGAATCATTCAATAGTATTGTTTCCATTGGTCCTTTCTCGACACTCATCCTTCCGGGAAGGGGTTCTATTGTTTTTATTATTTCAGAAAATTGCTCAATGGTGATAGTAACATTTTTTAATTTCTTTATTGCTTGCAATGTTGAGTAAACTGCCATAACTGTATAGATATGATGCTTGCCTATTAATCTAGTTGAAATAGTTAAACCGGTTGATTGTGTTAAATTAGAGAATAATTCAAATGCAGTTCCGCTAAGCGAAACTTTTACTGATTTTGGATCAACCCACACGTCGCATTTTGATTTGTCAGTTCCGTACCAAATTATCTGTGTTTTAGTAAACGGAGCCATGTCTCTCACATTTTTATCATCGTAGTTCAAGATTGTATACCCATCTTTTGGGAGAGCTTCAATCAGTTTTAGTTTTTCTTTGATGACATTTATCAGCGAACCTAAATGTTCTTGATCGGTATGAACAGGAGCAATACCTGTAACGATTCCTATTTTTGGTTTCACAATTTCAAGAGCTACGTCCATATCGTTTTCTCGATCCACCCCAAGTTCGAATACGGCAAAGTTCGTCCACTGCATAATTTTTAATGCAGTAATCGGAACATTGTATGTTGTATCGAGATTCAAATCTGTTCTCACTGTATTTCCTATCGTTTCGAGAACTTTTGTCAAAACGTTCGTAGTGTTTGTTTTTCCATGACTTCCGGTCAAAGCAATTTGAAGAGCTGGTTGAAAAGAAAGCCAATGTTGTGCAAGAAGTCGGCGAAAACTATGAAAGATCTGTTTATAAAACGGCGGCTGGTACGTCATGGTAATTTTTTTATTCGATATCCTTCTTGAGAATCTTCAATTTCGAATCCCATTTCCTGAATTCTTTTTCGAAGTTCGTCTGATTTTTTGAAATCTTTTTCTTTCCGGGCTATTTCCCGTTCTTCTGCAAGCTCTTTTACTTCGTTAGGAATTATTTCTTCTTCTACTTCACTTAGTTTTAACCCGAAGACTTGGTCAAACTGGAATAATAAATCCAGTTTATCAGATGATGGAATATTTGATTTGACCAATTCCCACATGACACTCAATGCTTGTGGGATTTGTATGTCATTTTCCAGTGCAGTTCGAAATTGCAATCGGTATCCGTCAAGTTTTCTTAGCTTATCCTCCGATAAGACAGAGCGAGATGACTTATTTTTTAATCCAAGTACTAATTCTCGTAATTTTTGAAGCGATATTTGTGCAGATGATAATGCTTCATAGCTAAAATCCTGTCGGGTTCTGTAATGAGCTCCCAAGAAAAAATACCGAAGGGCCAATGGATAATATCCTTTTTCAATGAGTTCAGCAATGGACAATCCTGATCCTTGTGATTTTGCCATTTTCCCACCGGAAATTGTGAGGTGTTCATTATGAAGCCAATAATTGATAAATTTTAACCCATTTGCGGATTCACTTTGGGCGATTTCGTTTGTGTGATGAATAGTAATATGCTCTACTCCACCCATATGGATATCAATAGTTGGTCCAAATAATTCTTTTGTCATGACCGAACACTCAATATGCCATCCTGGGAATCCCTCTCCCCACGGCGAGCCCCATGTTTGAAGTGCATTCTGATGTGCACCTTTCTTAAAAAACCAGAGAGTAAAATCTGCAAAGTGTTTTTTATCAGGATCATCTGCGGTTCCTTTTCCTTTTCCTTTTACATTCAATTCCATTTTTTGGTGATTTAGCTGGTTGTAATTTGGAAATGTTGAAACATCAAAGTAGATTGCAAGAGAAGTAATGTATGCGTGTTTTTTTTCAAGAAGTATCTCGATCATTTTGACCATACCATCAATATATTGAGATGCTCTGGGTTTGTAATCCGGATCTAAAATATTAAGACTTTTGGTATCGTCTTCAAAAATTTTTATATATTTTTCCGCGATTTCTTTGGGTGAAAGTGATTCTCTTTTTGCCGCCTTTTCCATCTTATCTTCTCCTGTATCGGCGTCACTGGTCAAATGACCAACATCAGTATAATTACGAGCAAAAGAAACGTTATAACCAAGATATTGGAAAGAGCGACGAATCAAATCGGCCATAACCATCGCGCGCATATTTCCGATATGTTGAGTCCAGTACACGGTTGGTCCGCATTGATAAAACGTAACTTTATCTTGATTTAGTGGTTTAAATTCCTCAAGTTTTCGCAATAAGGTGTTATAGAGTTTCATAGCTAAAAGTATAGCAAAGAAGCGGTTATTTTACACAAAAGACTTTCCTGTCATTTCTTTTGGGATTGGGAGTCCGAAGATTTTGAGAATGGTCGGCGCAACATCAGACAAGAGTCCTACCCGACGATTTATTTTTTTATACTCGCTTGAATATAAAATAAAAGGTACTGGATTAGTTGTATGTGCAGTATGAGGTTGATTTGCCGTTTCATTGTACATTTCCTCTGCGTTTCCATGGTCTGCGGTCAAGATGATAGTTGTGTTATTTTTTTGTGCCGTTCTAATGATCATGCCAAATGCCTTATCGATAGTTTCAACGGCCTTTATTGTTTCCTCAAACTTTCCCGAATGTCCTACCATGTCAGCATTCACTAAGTTTGTGCAAATAAAATCTTGCGTTTTATTTTCTATCGCTTCAACAATTTTTTCTGCTATTTCTATCGCTTTCATTTCTGGTTTTAGGTCATGGGTTTTAACGTCTTTATTTGTCGGAATCATCACCCTATCCTCTAGTGGATCAGGTTTATACCGTTGGGCGTTAAAGAAAAACGTAAGATGGGTGAATTTATCGGTTTCGGTAATACGAAGTTGTCGATACCTATGACGGCTCAATATCTCTGATAGGGTGTTTTTGATTTCTTCCGGAGGAAACGCAACACGAACATCAATATCGTCTGCATATTTGGTCATTGCGACATACTTGAGATTTTTGATGTTTTCCTTCAAAAAACGTTTAGTTAGTTGCCTTGCGCGGTCGGCCCTAAAATTTGCAAAAATCACCGCATCGTTCGATTGAATGGAACCCAGTTCATCATCTTTGAAAGAAAGAACGGCTGGTTCAATAAACTCATCCGTAATGTTATTCTTGTATGAATTTTCTATAATTTCTATTGGGGTTTTGAATTTTGGACCATCTCTAAGAATCATGACCCGAAAATGTTTTTCCACCCGATCTTCATTATTATCTCTATCCATTCCCCAGTATCTTCCGCCAATAGTCGCAATTTTTCCAACACCAATTGTTTGTAAAAATAATTCGAGATCTTTAATATAAGTAATAGCGTTTTTTGGCGGAGTATCTCTTCCGTCAGTAAAGAGATGGAGCATAATTTTATTAATTCCTTCATTTTTTGCACCTTGAATTAAAGCTTTGATGTGATCTATATGTCCATGAACACCTCCGGGACTAATTATGCCTTTGATATGGAGCACGCTTTTATATTTTTTTACATGATCAAATGCTTCTTTCAAGGCTTCATTTTTGAAAAACAATTTATTTTTTATCGAGTGATTGATACGGAGAAGATTTTGATAAAGAATCCGGCCGCTCCCTATGATTAAATGGTTCGTTTCTGATGTTCCGATCTGTCCTTTCGGGAGTCCAATTGCTTCTCCACTTGCCTCCAAAAGCGCGTGAGGATAGTTGTTCCAGAGATTATCGAAATAAGGTTTTTTTGCTGCAGCAATTGCATTATGTTTTTTTTCCTTTCGATATCCCCAGCCGTCACAGATAATGAGAAGTACCTGTTTTTTCATAGCCTAATTATAGCGAAGTTATTCCCGGATTGAAAAAGGGAAATTCGGCATAGACTGCTATTTCTCCTAGTTCTTTTTCGATTTGTAAGAGTCTATTATATTTTGCAGTTCGTTCTCCACGTGCAGGTGCACCTGCTTTTATCTGACCGACTCCCATAGCAACTGTAAAATCAGCGATAAACGAATCTTCGGTTTCGCCACTCCGGTGAGATACTACACTTGACATATTATTTTGGCGTGCAAGAAGAATAGCTTGAACAGTTTCAGTAAGAGTTCCGATCTGATTCAATTTAATAAGAATAGAGTTTGTTGCTTTTTCGATAATTCCCATCTTGAGCCTTTCAATATTGGTTACATATATATCATCACCAACAATCTGGATTTTATCCCCTTTCAACTGATTTAGTTTTTTAAATCCTTGCCAGTCATCTTGATCGAATGGATCTTCGATTGAGGCAATAGGATACTTTTGAAGAAGAAGTTGATAAAAATTAAGTAGTTCATCAACAGTTAAAGTTTTACCTTCTTTATTCAAGTGATACATCCCCTCTTTAAAAAATTCAGATGCAGCGGCATCTATTCCTATCAGAAAATCTTTTCCGAATATATATCCTAACTGATCGACTGCTTGTTTTATTCTTTGAAACGGTTCCTCGTTTGATTGAACTCTCGGTGCATATCCTCCTTCATCACCGACTGTTACTGGATAACCTAACGCTTTTAATTCTTTTTGTAATTGATGATAGACTTCAACACACATGCGGACCGCGTCTTGTTCTGATTTTGCGCCAACTGGAAAGATCATGTATTCCTGAATATCGGTTGCCCAATTTGCATGTTTGGCACCATTCATGATATTCATCTGAGGTATTGGCATAGTGTAGGAATCTTTATGATAAGGATTGAATTTCGTTAAATAGTGATAAAGTGGTTTTTTTTCTGCAGAAGCTTCGGCACGCGCAACAGCGAGTGAAACCGAAAGAATTGCATTTGCTCCAAGATTACTTTTATTTTTTGTTCCGTCAACTTCAATCATTTTCTTATCAACATTTTCCTGCTCTTCCGCATTCATTCCAACGACAGTTCCTGCTATTTTTATATTGACATTTTCCACTGCTTTTAACACTCCCTGTCCTCCATAACGTTTAAGATCTCCATCACGAAGTTCAACTGCTTCGTACTTTCCGGTTGACGTACCTGATGGAATTGATGCCAAACCTGTTGATCCGTCTTCAAGAACTACCGTTGAAGCAATCGTTGGATTTCCCCTACTGTCAAGAATTTCCAGAGCAGAGATTGTTTTTATTTTCATGTTGATATAATAATAGTAACAAACACTATGCAAACAAAACAATTGTATCTTGATGAGTTACAAAAAAAGATTGTTTCTTATTCGCTTATTTAAGAAGTTTATATTTCAATAATAGAGTTCCACTTTTATTCAATTTACGTATAGTCATTAGTTCCAATGATTTATCAAATTTTCCTTCATCGAATAAAGGTTTCCCTTTTCCAAAAATCTTTGGTTCTATGGTAAGAAATAGTTCATCAACTAGTCTTGCTTTTATAAAAGACGAATTTACTTTTGCTCCACCAACAATAAGTATTCTTTTATATCTTTTCAATTCGAGCCTTTTAACCAAATCATGAAGATTTTCATTACTAAATTCAAGTTGTCCGGGAATGATTTCTTGAATATATTTTTTAGGATCTTTCGTTAGTACAATTCTTAGCAGATTTTTTCTTAATCGTATCCTACTTTTTACAACATCATATGTTTTACTACCCATTATTACCACGTTATTTTTTGCAAGAAGCGAAAAGAAATATTCTTGATCTTCTTTTGAAGTCCATTCATAAATATTCGAATCATCCCCTTTTGTTATTTTTCCATTCAGCGTTGAGACCATGACCATGATGATTTTCATAGTTTTATTCTTTCTTCAACCATTTCACTCCGATATAGACAAATGGAGTTTCAATCACTGACATAAAACATTTTAAGAGCCAATATGGGGTGATAAGGCTTGTCAGGAAATATACATTATTTACAAACGTTTTATCGAGTGCATAAAATGCAAGAAACATGAATATGGTTGTATCGAAGAATTGCGAAATGATATTTGATAGATTGTTACGAAACCATAAAGCTTTTCCTCCTAATTTTTCTTTAAGTTTGTTAAAAATAACTATATCCATGAAGTCAGAAAGTGCAAATGCAGTTAAACTTGCGAGTGCGATACGAATGGATTGACCAAAAATCAAATCATACGCACTTTCCATATTTTTAAAACGTGAGGAAGGAGGAAGTGATATTGCCAAGGTGGAAAATAAAAGTAAAAGAACAATAGTTAATAATCCTGATCGGTAAACACTTTTTGCTCTTGCTGCTCCATATACTTCTATGATTACATCGTTAATAGAAAAAACAAAAGGAATCAGAAATATTGCGACACTTGCATTTAAGGCAAATTTACCGATATGAAGGAGTGGAAATGTTTTTGCTCCCATGAGTTCAGAAACGATGATAAAAAAGATATACAGAGATACTAGCAAGTCGAATTTATTTATGTTTAAAGAAATTTTATTTTTCATATATTATATTGAAAGGAAATTATAATAAAAATTAAGGAGATTAACAATGAGGAGAATAGTTGTTTAATACATCAACACGAGGATTCATATAGTATTCATTGTAACAAAGAAATAATTAATGTCAATTGTACAAAAAAACAAATCAAGACTGTTGTTTCGGTTGTGTTTTAGTAATTACTGCCGTTACTGTTCCTGAGTCTTCATTGAGCTTAAAAGAACCGATTGTATAACCCATTTCTTCAGCCAATTTGCGATAAGCGGCTAATTTCTCTTTTGTTACTTCATCAAGTTCATTTGTTCCTTCCTCAACCCCTGCAAAGTTTGAAAATGTTCCTTTTTTTACAGAAGTCATGATGGATTGTTGCATGGCTTCTCTTAAACCATCTGGTCTTGCTTGCGACCAAAATTTCATACTATATGCTAAATCTTTGTCTAATTCTCTTCCCCCTTGGTATTCCTGTTTACCGTCAGCTGTTTTGATTAACTTTGGAGCGTTTAAAGGGTCAAAATACTTACCATTAATTTCTATTGGTTTTGTTCTTAATGGACCTCCTGGTAAGGGTGGTGTTTCTGGTGCTGGTAATAATGTTGGTACTGCAGATCCTGATTCTCCTCCTCCTATCATAGTGTTTGCCTCCAATCTAATTACCGTTTATGAAAAATTGCTAATGTCGGGATGCCGGGAATTGAACCCACGGTCTCGTGGTCACTGTAAATTGTATTAGTAATTTACAGTGTAAACCCTTTACCCTGGAAAATTTAGTCGGGGATGTGAGATTTGAACTCACGACCTCACGGTCCCGAACCGTGCGCGCTACCGCTGCGCCAATCCCCGACAAAATTTTCTCAGGGGAACCAAGCATTCTTCCGATGAACTACATCCCGAGACATTTTTCAATGTGCGAACGCTGCGCTCTAATACATGTAAATTACTATGTAATTTACAGTATAAACCATCTGTTTACCCTGTAAAAACCTTTTAGGATTTTACAGGGAACTACACTCCAATTAATCTATTATAACATGACATTCATATGGAAGACTTAGAGCACAAGTTATGTTTGGATTGAAATGAATTTTACTGTTTTCCTGAAGAAGGTTTGAATTCTGCCTGTTCGCGCTTCGCAATTTTTTTGGGCGAGAAAATTGAACGACGAACTTTTCCTTGCGGTGTAAATTGAGCGGCTTCCTGTTTTTTCCTATCTTCTTCCCTTCGTTTCTTATCCATTTCTTCGTATGTTTCCCTTCGTTTCTTTTCCATTTCTTCTTGGCGTTTTTCCATGAGAACTTTTTCTTCCCCTCCTTTTACTATCTGGAAAAGACGTTGACGAAGAGCGTCGGTTTTTTGTTTATCTTGATTCTCGTAATTTTTCTGGAGATTTTGAAAATCAAGAGGTGTATGTTTTTGTTTTTTCGGCTGGCTTTTTTCTATCTGCTCGATTCCTTGGTCAGTAGCTGATCGTCCGGTTACTTGATCAAGCATTTGTAACGGGTCAAATGTTTTTGCAACTTGTTTCACCGATTGTTTTACCGTTGTTGCACCCTGTTCAAGTATTTTTTCAAACGTATCCTCAAAAAATCCGCCTTTTACCATAATAATAGTTAAATCCCTAACATGGCTTTTGCCCGAGGTGACATTTTTTCCATTGACCAGGGAGGGTCAAAACATAATTCAACTTTTATATCATCTTTATTAACGCCAATTTCTCCCAATTTGCTTCTTATATCTTCTTCAATTGTTGCAATGAGTGGGCAACCAATTGTGGTGAGAGTCATAGTAATTTTTATTTTTTTTCCTACATCTACTTTATATACCAATCCAAGATCTACAATTGAAATATTGAGTTCTGGATCGAGAACTTCAGAGAGTTTATTCATTACCTGTTTTTTAGAAATTTTCATATATGTACAGTATAGCAAGTGGTATAATGAATTTATTATGACAAACTATAAGCTTCGCTTTATCCCTCTCGGCGGTGTGATCGGCGTTACCAAAAATATGTATGTGTATGAACTCTATGAAAATGACGCTCTTAAAGATATTCTTATTGTTGATTGCGGAATAGGATTTCCCATGGAAAAAGAACTGGGAGTTGATTTCGTCATTCCTGACATTTCCTATCTCCATGATAAAACAGATAAGATCCGTGCGGTAGTGTTAACTCATGGTCATGAAGATCACATATCAGCGCTTCCCTATCATTATGAAGAGTTAGGAAGACCGCAAGTATACGCAAGCAAATTAACTTCAGTTTTTGTAGAAAATAAATTCAAGGAATTCGATCAAAAAATCAGAGTAAATCAGGTTCAATATGATAAGGAGTATATGTTTGGTGAGTTTAAGGTACGATTTATCAAAATGACCCATTCGATTCCTGATACGATGCATGTTCTCATCAAGACTCCTCTTGGCGCAATTTATCATGGGCCTGATTTTAAACTCGATCTTACCCCGCCATATGGAAACTCTCCTGATTTTTATGCAATAACGAAAGCAGGTCATGACGGAATCTTATGTCTTTTATCCGACTGTTTGGGTTCTGAACGACCGGGATTAACATTGTCCGAGAGCATTGTAGGTCAAACATTCGAAGATGAAATGCGAAAAACAAAAGGAAAATTCATTATGACGACGTTCTCTTCAAACATCTCCCGAATCAGGCAATGCGTGGAAGCTGCAATTAAATTTAATAGAAAAATAATATTTTTAGGTCGTTCGATGAGAGAAAACACGAAGCTAGCCGGTGCTATTGGATATCTTCCGATTCCTGAAAACTTATTTGGTAAGGAAGAAGAAGTAATGAAATTACCTCCTAATAAGGTCTGTCTTATCGCAGCTGGTTCTCAAGGACAGTATGGTTCTGCTCTCTCAAAATTAGGGATAAAGCAAAATCCAAATATTCGTATTAAACCAGGTGATAGGGTTATTTTTTCTTCTGATCCAATTCCTGGCAATGAAAATGAGGTGTACTCAGTCATTGAGGATTTAGTATTACAAGGAGCTGATGTAATTTATTCTGACGTTGCCGATCAACTCCATTCATCGGGTCATGGCAATCAAGAAGATTTGAAGTTTTTGATACGATTTACCAATCCAAAATATTTTATACCTATCGGCGGCACTGTTCGTCATCAAAGACAATATCAGAAACTTGCGGTGGAATTAGGATATGAAAAGGAATCAGTTTTCATGCTTTCTGAAGGAGAAACAATTTGGTTTACAAAGCAAGGCGTTCAAATGGGAGATGCGGTCGAGACAAAAAATATTTATGTTGACGCGTATGGAGTTGGAGATGTGGGTAAAATCGTTTTACGCGATAGAAAAACCCTTTCTTCGGAAGGAATTGTGTTTGCTTTTTTAATCACCGACACTACAGGAAAACTAGTAGCGAGGCCGAAAATTCTTTCGCGTGGATTTGTGTTTGAAAAAGGAGAAGAACGTTTATTCGAAGGAGCCATACAACTTGTTGAAAAACAAATGAAACCAAAAGTCGGAAAAATATTTAATCCCAATTCATTAAAAAGAGAGATCATTGGCGTACTAGAAAATTTCTTTTTCAAAGAGAGAGGAAGAAAGCCTCTTATTATCGTTGAAACGATTCAATTATGAATTCATTACCATCAAGTCTCAAGAAAATTGCTTTATTTTTGGAACGGTTGCCGGGGATAGGAGAAAAAACTGCCAATCGTCTTGCATTTCATTTTCTGAAAATACCGGTTGAAGATCTACACGAGTTTGCCAGAAGTATACAGGATTTAAGAACTAAGACAAAGTTATGCAAGGAATGCCTAAACCTTACCGAAGAGGAACTGTGTTTTGTGTGTAAGGATGAAAAAAGAAATAGAGGGTGTATTGCCGTAGTTGAAGACGTTATTGATCTACTTTCTTTTGAAACGGGTAATATTTATGAAGGTATATTTCACGTACTTCATGGGAAAATTGATCCTTTAAATCATCTGGGACCGGAAGATATTAAGATAAATGAACTAATAAATAGGATTAAAACCTCCTTCGCTAAAGCTTCGAAGGTCAAGGAGATTATTCTTGCGACAAATCCTGATATGGAAGGCGAGGCTACCGCAATGTATATACGGAATAAATTAGAAGACTTGAAAAAGAGAAAAGGTCTTACATTTAAAATTACTCGGTTAGGATACGGTCTTCCAATAGGTGCCCATTTAGAGTATGCAGACTATATGACTCTCAAAAAATCAATGGACAATCGGAACGAATTTTAATCGTTATTTTTTAAATAATGCAAGCTCATTCGATACTAACGAAGCCACAGAGATTTCATGAAGTTTTTCGAATCTCTGTTCAGGTCGTAAATAAATAGTATTTGTTGTAAACAACTTTTCAAGTTTGGACTCTTGCATTTTTTTAGGTGCACTTTCACTAAAGTCGTGGTGCACCACTGCTGCGAGTACACGAGTAGCTCCCCGATTAATGCAGAGATTAATCGCATTAATAAGTGTTCCCCCGGAAGTTAAGATGTCGTCGACAAGAATGACAATTTTACCTTTTACATCGCCATACAGATCAAGAGCCTTTGATTGATGTAGTCCGTTCAAATTTCTTTTTTTTTCAATGACACCTAATGAGAAATCTCCATTTCCGTAAAAAAACCCTCCGAAATTTCTCGCTCTCTCTACTCCTCCCTGATCTGGCGATACCACTTTAGTTGAACCAATGGAATTATTAAGATATTTTTTTACTTCTCCTGCGATAAGTGACAAAGAAGAGAGATTTTTGAAAGGTATTGAAAATACTCCTTCGGTTGCCTCGTCATGGATATCTATTGTATATATTTTTCCGAAACCGATCGACTCAAAAAAACGAATAATTACGTTTGCAGAAACGCACTCACCGGTCCTGTGTTGTATATCTTGCCGTGCATATCCAAAATAAGGAATAAGTCCTATAACTTTTCTCGCTTCCTGACGCCGTAGAGCATCACAAAAGAAAAATAATTCGATAAGATGCGTATCTGAAGGATTTGCGATGGGCTGAAGGACGTAACAGGTTGTATATTTGATATCTTCCTGAATAGTAACTTTAACCTCTGAATTTCCAAATCTGAGTATTTCGCATTTTGCGAGAGGTACATCAAGAAGTTTTGAAACCTCTTTGCTAAATGAAGGATTTGCTGAACCGCTAAAAAGTTTAAACATACAGTTTAACTAATTTAACCATTTTGTCCTTGCTGGCTTGAAATTTCAATTAATTTTTTTGCGGCAAGTTCTTGTGTCTTTTTTATTGCCTCGTTTATCGCATCAGCAACCCTGTTCTCAATCACTCCGTCTACTTCAATACTGGAAATAACCTGATCTCCTCTCACCACTACTTTAACACCATTTTTTTCAACTACAACTTCTTCCTGTTGAAGAGCAGCTTGCATCTGTTGAGCCTGTTGCTGTAATTTTTGTAAATCTCCAAGGCCGGAAAGTGGATTAAACATAAAAGAAAATAAAATTATAATATCTTACTTCTTTCATTATAGAATTCTATTAAAGCAATCTCAAGGGGAAGTGATTCAATCGGTGTATATCGGAGAGATTGGTATGCATCCATAAGGAGCTTAATGAGAAGAACAATTTCTTGTGAAGAAAGCGATGTTTTTAATTCGCCATCTACAAAAGCCCCTTTTTTAATAAGAAGAAGTTCTCGTAAGCGATCTAATAAATCCTCTATACAATTTTTGAAATCACCACCCGCTTCATTAAATTCCTCTACCCATTGAAGGCATTTTTTTGCATCATGAGATTCAAGTATTTCTAAAATATTCGTTCTACCACGAATTCCCATGAATTTTTCAGCCTCTTCTTTATTGGTGATTTTCTGGAAGATTAACTCTTCAAGGATTTTTGTCGCATCACGAAATGAATCTTCTGCATGTGTTGCAATGAGGTTTAATACTGATCGGTCATATTCTTTTTTTTCGTTTTTAAGAATTCGTTTAAGCATCTCAACAATATCTTCTTTTTTTGCTTTTCCGAAATTCACCTTAACACATCGGGAAACAATAGTTTTAGGAACTTTTTCAAGATTTGTGGTTGCAAGAATAAAAACTACCGATTCTGGAGGTTCTTCAAGGGTTTTTAAAAGAGCATTGAATCCATCAGAAGTGATCATATGTGCTTCATCAATAATGAAAACTCTATACGTTCCCGCCATCGGGAAAAAAGCAGTTTCTCGAATTAAGTTTTTTACTTCCTCGATTCCCCTATTTGATGCGGCATCAAGTTCTAGGACATCGGTAAATGAACCGTTCCCTATACTTACGCAGTTTTTGCATTCGTTGCATGGTTCAATACTTTTTGACTTTTTTGCATACTTATTGCGAAGGCAATTAATTGATTTTGCAAAAATTCGTGCTGCCGAAGTTTTACCTGTTCCTTTTTGACCGACAAAAAAAAGTGCATGAGGTAATTCGCTTGACTCAAGAATCTTTTCCAGTAACCCTCTTACCCGTGTATTATCAATCTCTTTAATTGTTTTTGGACGATACTTTAAGTAGAACATTTATTAATTATTTCAATAGATTATCAATTCCATGCTTAATAAGAAATACCATCATATCATCAACCTTTTTTGACCTTTCCGCGGCAAGAAGTATAGCATGAGGATAACAAACAAGAACCTCCCCTAAAAGTTTTCCATCTTCGCTTTTTTCGTTTTTGTATGGGAATGAGAGAACAGGAAGAGCCTGATCTTCATGCTTATATTTAGCAGTTATCGTTTTCATCTTATTCCTTCCAACAAAAACAACATTAAGTACATATTCGTCACCAATGCCCTTTTGACTAAGATATTCGATTACTAATTGCCGAATCTTTTTTCGATCAATGGTATAACGTGATGAAGTAACAACGTTAATCATGTCTTTTTTTGAATCCAGTTTTGCGGACTGATTTTCGAATCTGGCCGATTGCGCCTCGATTTCGCATTCTTAATTTTTCCTGACGAAGAATTGATGGTTTTTTGTAAAACTGTTTTTTCCTCACATCATCGACAATATTTTCTTCAATGAATGTTCTGGTAAATTTCCGAAACATGCTGTCTTTTGTCTCGCCTTTTCGTTTTGTGATTATAACCATATATTAAGCCTCCCCTCGAGATGTTAACTATTATTAAATATGAGTAATCTATTCTATTATAGTTTCTTTATGATTTCAATGAGTTTTTGGAGAGTGAGCGGAGTTGGAACGAAGTTTGGATTCTTTGACGAAGAATTAAGAAGCATATTTTTTGAAACGTGTAGAAACCAGGTTCCCTTTTTGTCATATTTTTTAATTGCATTATAAAGAGGAGTAAGATTTAGTTTTTTATCAGGTAATGTTTTTATCCGTGCATTTCCTCTATCAGGATCTTTTTTCACCACAAATTTGAATCCTAATTTGAGAGCAAGTTTTACTGCTTCTTCATTTTTAGACTCGATTGCAAGGGATTTACCCCATTTTGAATGAAAGACAAATCCGTTCTGAATTATTTCTTCGGCCTTCACCTTATTTTTCATAATCTGTAAAACAGCATCAAGAAGAATGAAGCCCATTTCGGTTATTTTTTTATCATCATGAAGTGGCGCTTTTAGTCCTTCAATAATTTGAGAAAGTAAGAAATCATATCGGTCTGATGCAGCATCCGGATAGTATACTTCTCCAAAATGGTCGATGTCATTAACGATAATAATAAGTTTCTCTAATGCCTTTTGAAATTTTGAGTGAATATGACTCTTTCCAACTAAATATTCATACACCCGTTTTGAGGCGGATGTGAAATCACTCGTCTGATGATGGTCAAATTTACCCATTCCGGTATCAACATGAATAATGGAAGGTTCAGAATCAGGAGGAATGTTTTCAAGAGTTGAACCAGCAGGAACAAAAGCGAGTTCGGCTTCGTCCCATTCCGGTACAAATTTTTTAATGAGCCAGCATGCCGTAATAGCATCAAGATCAACCGATTGATGAGTAACTATAACATTCATAATTTTTAATTTACAATTTTAAATTTTCAATCAATTTTCAATGATCCAATGTTTAAAAATTGAAAAATTAGCTTAGGTTATTAACAATAGCCTCCAGTGTGAGTAATTCGGCCTTTTGTTCATTTCTTCTCTTAAACTCAATCTTAACTCCTGTTCTTTTTGAGATAACAAGACGGATAGGAATGCCAATTAAATCCGCATCTGCAAATTTCTCACCGGCCGAAACATTTTCTCGGTCATCGAATAAAACTTCAATATTTTTTTCAAGAAGTTTATCATAGATTAATTGAGCCTGTTTATTGACAACAATGTTATCTAAATCTAATCCAAGAAGATGAACCTGGAAAGGTGAAACTTGTTCTGGCCATATAATTCCTTTTTCATCATGAAATTTTTCTACAAGGACTCCCATAATTCGACTTGAGCCTATACCATAAGATCCCATGTATACTGGTTTTTGATTTCCTTTTTCATCTGTATAGGTGTAGCCAAATGCTTCAGAAAATTTTGTATATAACGGAAAAATATTTCCAACCTCCGCCGCCTTAAAAACTTCATATTTCTCTTCATTTTCAGGGAAATAATCTCCTTCCTTAGCCGTTTTAAGGTCATAAAAACTTTCAGGTTCCGGAATATCCCTGCCAAAATTAACATTAATCGTATGATAATGAGTTCTGTTTGCACCACACTCAAAATTTTTTCTTCCTTTCATAGATTCATCCATAAAAACCTGTACATCTTTGGGTAGATTTAATAGTCCCGCATAACCTACTTCCGCTTTTGTTACTTTTTTAATTGTAGTAGCTGATGTGAGAACAAGCGTACGGCTTTTAGATATTTTTTTTAACTTATATTCGCTGACATCGTATCCTCCACGAACTGCGGCTGCGATTATCTCTCCTTTTTCGTTTTCAAAAAGGAGCGTTTTAGTTGTTTTTTCAACAGGGATTTTCAGATATTCAGCGAGTTCTTCAACTCCGATAATACCCTTACCAAGTACATCTTCTTTTGGTTTTAACTCTTCCTTAGAATCGTCTATTTTAGGCGCCTTGCTTGGTGTGACCTCTTTGTTATAATAGATCTGAGATTTTTTGGAATGGAAGATCATATCTTCACCAGATACGCAGCGTGTTTGAAACTCATGAGAATAGTCCTCGGTAAAATCTCCTCCTGAAGCGAGAGCTATAATAGTATCATTACCTAATCCGAGTCGATCAAAGATTACTTCATAAGCTTTTTTTACAATTTCATAATATTTCTTAAGCCCCTCTTCAGATTCATGAAAACTGTATAGGTCTTTCATGCGAAACTCTCTTCCTCTCAGAAGTCCGGACTTAACTCGAGGTTCATTCCGAAACTTGGTTTGAATTTGATACGTAGCAACCGGAAAATCTTTATAACTGAAATAATATTTTTGTGTCAGCGGCGTAATCACTTCTTCATGAGTCGGACTCAATACGTATTCAGCATCGTTTTTTTTTCGTGCGGCTTCATTTGCTGGAGTTGTTTTCATTAATACATCGACCGTATCTAATCGCTTTGTTTGCTGCCAGAGTTGTAGAGGAACAATCGCCGGCATAAGAATCTCGGAAGAGATTTTGTCCATCTCTTCCCGAATAATCTGCTCGATTTTATTAAGTACTCTCAAGCCAAGAGGTAAATAGGTATATACACCTGCCATTACTTGATCGACATATCCTGCTTTTTTAAGAAGCGTCGCGTTTACAGAACCCAATTGTTTTTCGCTTTTATTCGTTTTACCAAATAGTTTTGAATACAGCATGTAATCAATTATATAATTTATAATGAATCTTTAGCAAGCTTTGTTTCTATTTCATTAATTTTTGCGCACCCTATTAGCATCGAATTCAAAAATTTTTCCTTAATTTTATTTTTTTCCATATTGTTTATTATTGCTTCGGTGATACCTCCTTTAGTAGAAACAGATTTTATTAAAGTTATTGGACTAATTTGCTTTCTTTTTAGATAAGTAATAGTTCCACTAAAAGTGCTTAAAATGATATCTAATGACTTATCCTTGAGTCCTTTCAGATTGGCGTAATGAACTAATAGTTCTATGAAATAAGATATGATTGCAGGAGCGCACCCAATTAAAATAGTTAGGCTATCAAGATCATTTTCTCTTTTTACTTTAATTACACTTCCTAAATGGGAAAGCAATTTTATAATTTCACTTTCTTCATTATTATTAACGAACTTATTTGAATAAAATCCAATACATCCAGAATTTTCTGAGATAAAAATATTTGGCATTAGCCTAATAATTTTTTGTGAAGAATTCCTTATATAATTCTGAAGCATGTTGATATTTATTCCTGCAGCAATAGATATAATTATTTTATTTTTAATAATATCTTTTATTTCTTCCAAAGCCGTTTGAACGTCAAAAGGTTTCACTGCAATAAAAATCCATTCGGCTTTATTAACTGTTTCTCTATTATTTTCTAATTTATTTGAAATAATAATATTTTCTCTTTTAAAACCGCTATTTAATAATCCTTTCATCAAGGAATTACCCATATGGCCAAAGCCAATAATACCTATTTTTTTATTTTCTAATTTGTCCTTTGCCATAAGCTATCCATTTATAAATTGTTAACTCCTTAAGTCCAACGGGCCCTCGTGCATGAAGTTTTCCTGTTGCTGTTCCCATTTCGCTACCCAAACCAAATTCATACCCGTCATGTAGCCGGGTCGAGCAATTAACCATAATAGCTGCAGTATCGATTGATTGGGTAAACTTACTGATTATTTTTTTATCTTCAGCAATTATTCCTTCAGTATGTTTTTTCCCATAAAAATTAATGAAGTTTATTGCTTCATTTATATCATTAACGACTTTTATGGATATTTTTAAACTCAAAAATTCTTTATCCCATATATCTTTAACAATTTTGACCTTATGGTTCTTCAGGCTTTTTGTGAGAAAAGAATATATTTTGTTCTTAATATCCTTATGAATGATTACAGTATCCAAAGAATTACAAGCTGAAGGCTTGGTAATTTTTGAGTTGATAATTATCGATTCAACCATTGATAAATCAGCGCTTTTATCGATATATATTCTTGCTCCACCAGATGAATGAGCCAAAACAGGAATAGATGAATTATCTTGAATACTCTTGACCATCCCATAACCGCCTCTGGCAATAATAAGATCGATAATATCATTTCGTTTAATAAGATTCTTGATTATTTTCCTATCCCTTGAATTTATAAAAGTGATCGTTTCTTTGGAAAAGTTTGCTTGACTTAAAGCTTCTAAAATACATCCATACAAAACTCTATTTGTCTGTAATGCCTCTGATCCTCCTTTTAAAATCGCGATATTCCCCGATTTAATACATAAAGAGGCAACGTCAATTGTCACTTCAGGCCGTGCCTCATAAATAACAAGAAGTGTACCTATTGCCACTCTTATTTTTTGTAACTTTAATCCATCTTTCCTAATTTTTTCTTCAATAATTTCTCCTAATCCGCTTTTTAAACTTCTTATCTCAAGTATTTTTTCAAGAATTTTTTTAATTCCTGATTTATCCAAAATAAGTCTTTGAATAAATGCTTCCGATAAATGATTTTTTCTTGCAACCTGTAGATCTTTTTTGTTAGCCGATATTATTTTATTCTGTCTTTTTATAATGATTTTCAATAACAACAATAAAAAGTTATTTTTGTCTTCTTCGGACTTATTTAATAATTTCAAAAAGGCGGACTTAATTTTTTGACTCTCGATATAAATCATAGAATTGTATTGAGTAAAATATTTTTAACTTTTCCATTGATAATCTCCGTTTTAACATTTTGTTTTCTTAAGTGTTTTATTACTTGTTGTTTTGTTTTTCCGCCACCGATCCCAAAGACTGAACTTTCCATTGTTGATAGTACAATCAATCTCTTTGCTTGTAGTAAAGTAGTGATTTCTGCTCCTAAAAAGTCATTACCACCAAAACTGTTAAGGTCAACTACGTCATTCTCATTTATAACAGGTATAAATCCTTCTGAGACATATCTTTTTAATACATTTATCAATTCTCTAGAGTTTATATCTGTTTTTGTAAGAAGTACTTGAGCTATCTGATAACCTTTTTGGTTAAAGATACTAGAAAAAGTAGCTGAAATAATTATTTGTCCTATTCCTGCAGCCATTCTTTTTGAAATCGAATCATTAAGATTTACGTATTTTGAGCCACAAGCTACCGCTCCTGAAATAACTAAGACCACTCCAATTCCTGCTTCTCTTAAAGAAGTAATTTGGTCTGCAATATGAGCAATTCTAAACTCATCAAGCTTATTACGTTTGGTGAGTAAGACGCTACTTCCAATTTTTACTACCACAGTTTTTTTTATACCCATATTTATTTACCAATAAAAAACCCTCGCCTTTACCTTCTATCATGTATTTACGATAGACCGGTAAGGACGAGGGCTTATTCTCGTGGTACCACCTTACTTATTGATCTTAAAAAAATACACCAACCACTGGTGTATGTCTTTTATCAAGATCACTCTTTTTAGTGCTCCGATCTTTATAATCGACACACCTTGGATATATTTCTACGGTGTCCTTCCGTCGTACTCATCGTACGCAGCTTGTCTGGCGGGAAACCAAACTTAACGCTTTTACAAATTGTAGAACTATTATATTAAACGATACAGAGATTGTCAATTCAGAAAAATTTGGTCACTGTAATAACCTAAACAATATAATTTGTAGCATATAAGCCATTGTATGTGACATTTCAATGTTTTAAAACATTGAAATATGGTACAACTGTCAAGAAGGAAAGTTGAACAAGATGTATTGGAAAAATTATTTACCTTATTCTTTAGGATTGTAGGAAAGAATAAAGATAGGGAAGATTTTGAAAGTATTATTCAAGGAGTACTGTCTCCTACTGAGAAAACAATGATTGCAAAAAGAATTGCAATTTTTTATTTGCTTATAAAGAATATTGATTACACTATTATTTGCGAGACGTTAAAAGTATCTGCAGCCACAGTTTTCAAATTCCGTTTTATATTAGAAAATAATAGTAGACTAGTTCCTAGTTTCAAAAAAATTATACAAAATGAAAAAATTATCAACTTCCTAGAAGAAATTTATTTAACATTAAGAGGACCAGGAGTTCCTGGTGTTAATTGGAGTGAGGCGTGGAAACATGTAAAAAGATTTGAAAAAAGAAAAGCGCAGGGTATCTAATACATTTTAATGTTTTAAAACATTAAAATAGACTGAGTTATTTTGTTTTAAGTGTGTTTAGAGCTTTTTGAAAAACCTGTTCTAATGTTAAATCAGTTGTATCAATAACACAATTATAATTTTTTGGGTCGACAAAATCGTTACGATGGTAAATTGATGAAAGTTTATTAAATAAATTCTCTTATTTTTTATTAATGGAAATTTTGTTGTGGTCGTAGCCAAACCTATCCAAAACTTTGCCGACAGTCTCTAAAGGTCCAGATGAGTATGTATCGATTACTAAATGATAATATTGAGGATCCCAAAAATTATAATTTCCATAAATGGTATGCCAAGTTTTAAAATTATCAGTCTCTCTTTGTTTAATATATTTTTTTGCTTCACCTATGGTTACTTTGTCTCGATTTACTATCCTATCCACTTTCAACGCTTCGTTAGAACAGGTTAAAAGAACTCGTAAAGTATCTTTTAAATTTCGTGCAACAAATCCGGCGAGCCATGCTTCAACAACATAGTGACCTTCTTTGGTAAGCAACCGTTTTGTCCTATCATCGATCTGATTATGAAAATCGCGGTCCACAAGACTCGCAAGAGGTTGGACGTATTCTTTGGTAAAATCCCGGAGTATTTGCCCCCCCGAAGTAAATTTCCAGCCAAGATGAAGAAGATACGGTTTAAGATTATTTAAAAGAGTATTTTTTCCAACCGAGACTCCGCCCGAAATCGTGATATTATTGAATTTTAGTTTCATTTTGATATTAATTTCATTATATCATTCACCGTAATGAGCCCAGCAAGAGTTAATAAAACAAATATTCCAAACAAATTCACATATTGTTCAACTGTATGATTGACCCTTTTTTTTGTTATCCATTCATATACAACAAAAACAAGTCGTCCTCCGTCAAGAGCAGGAAACGGCAAGATATTGATTATTGCAAGATTTAAAGAAAGAAGTGCGATTAATTCTAGAACTGCATTTTTTCCAAATTTTATGGCCTGTCCGGTAAAGCGAGCAATTCCTACGGGTCCGGCAACTTCTACGTTTGGTTTTTGTAAGGTGATAACCTGGAAAAGCGTTTTAAGAAGTTCTGATGCTATTTTTTGTGTAATATGAAATGCTTCAATAAGTCCGAAAAATGGCGCCTGATACCAGGGATATTTTTTTTCCATAAACGAAGTAATAACAATACCTAAGGGTCCTTCTCCTTTTGGAGGTTTTGCACGAGGAATAATCGTATAGGAAAGTTTATCTTTTCCTCGTTCTACAAATACAGTCATCTGTCTACCTGCATTTTTTTTCGCAATATCAATAAGATCGTTTGAAGAAGTAATTTTATATTCTTTATTATCTATTGAAATCTTATAAATAAGATCTTTTTCATGCATTCCCGCTTTCAATGCCGGAGATGAAGGAAGAATTTTTTCTATTAGAACCTTATTTATTGGCGAGGGAACTCCTTGAGTAAAAAGATATGAGATAAGGATCCAACCGAGCAAAAAATTCCCTATAACTCCTGCAACGATAATAATCGCTTTTTGAAATGGATGTTTATAGACAAAAGCTTTGCTTTGAAGATCGGATTTCTTCTTGTCTAGTTCGAAATATTCTTCTCCATATAATTTCACAAATCCTCCAATCGGAAGTGCATTTAGACTATATAATGTTTCTCCTCTTTTAACACCAAAAAGACGAGGTGGGAATCCAAATCCGAATTCTTCGACCCGTACACCATTTTTTTTTGCAGCAATAAAATGGCCAAATTCATGTACAAGGACGAGAACAGCAAGGATCAAAATAAATACGATAATGGAAATCATTATATTGTTAAATTGTTAAATGGTTACATTGTTTAAAAAATCAATTTAGCAATGTAACAATGTATTTTATACTTCTCTTATCTCTACTTCTTTATGTTCTCTGTGTAATTCTATCTCCTCCATATATTTCTGAGAAGCAAGATCAATTTCTTTTTCTTGACGAAATTTATCATCTTCAGTCATCTCCTTTTTTTCAAATGAGAGTTTAATAGATTTTCGGGCGTTGTCTCTTAAATTACGTATGATCCCTTTTCGTTCCTCAACTTTTTGGCCTACATACTTAATAAATTTTTCCCGTTGCTCCTCCGAAAGCGCAGGAATTTTAAGTGTTACTTTGTTTCCTTGAACAAGCGGACTTATACCAAGCGGAGACTTAAGAATTGATTTTTCTATATCAGATATTACCGATGGATCAAAAGGAATGATTGAAAGTGCAGATACTCCATCAGTCGTGATTGTGGCAAGCTCAAGTAAGCGCAGCTTTGATTGTCCACCGTATGCATCAACAAGCATATTTTCAACAAGACTAGGATTTGCACGACCTGTACGGATTGATTTTAAGTCTTCTTTTAATCCTTCGATGACTTTTTGAGAAGCTAGTTTAAATTCGCTTAGAGGATCCATATTAGACTCCTAAATTCCATTTTATAAATCTAGATATTTTGATATTCTCACCAAATTTTAGGACCGCATCCTTAATAAGGTCTTCAATTTTTTTTGATAAATCTCTTATATATTCTTGCTTGAGAAGTTCATTAACGTTTTCAGCTTGGATTGATGCAACCTGCATCGCAAGTTCAGTCCCAAGTCTTTGGAATTCAACATTTTCCGAAACAAAGTCAGTTTCACAAAGAAGCTCAAGAAGCACCGCAATTTTTTTATTATGATGTACATATGAAAAAAGCGCACCTTCTGAGGTAGAGTGTTCTTTTTTGTCAAGAATTTTTTTAGCTCCCCATTTTGTTAATAGTTTTTTTGCTTCCTCAATATTATTTTTTGATTCTTCGAGGGCTTTTTTACAGAGAGAAAATGAAACGCCTGTTTTTTTACGAAGCTGTTTAAGTTTGTTGATATCCATTTTATTTCTTACCTTTATTATACGCCTCAACCATTTTTGTAACAAAATACTCGATAGAAGGAAGAGAATCATCATTTGCAGGAATAGGATAGGTTATAAGATCGGGATTTACATTTGTATCGACAACTGCAACTACAGGGATTTTGTGAGATTGTGCTTCGAGAACAGCATTTTTTTCCTTTTTAATGTCAATAACAAATAAAGCATCTGGAAGTTTTGTCAGTCCAATTAATCCTCCATAAAATCGTTCCAATCGGTTCAAAACTTTTGTGAGTTTGAATTGCTCGTGTTTTACAAATTTATTCCATTCACCTTTTTCTTTTTCTTCCTTCATAGTGACCAGTTTCTTAATATTTTTCATGATCATTTCAAAGTTAGTGAGGAGACCAGCAGGCCATTTTACGGTTACATAAGGAATCATATTTTTTTGACAGAGCTCTTTGGTGAACTGAGATGAAATTCTTTTTGTAACGACCACAAGAAGTGTTTTTTGTTCTTTAGCAAGTTTTGTAACAAATTCAATGGCTTTTTCTATAAGCTCTACTGTTTTGGTAAGATCGATTACCGATACTCCACTCTCTATTGTATAAATATATTTTTTAGCTTTAGGGTGAACTCGATTTGTTTTATGCCCTAAGTGAGCGCCAATCTTAAAAAGTTCTTCGACTTCCTGATCACCTGTTGTCATAAGTATACATTGTAACAGGAGAAAGGAGTATTTTCAAAAGAATTTATAGTTTAAGTGATTTAAGGAAACTTCTGAAGTTGCCGTTTATTTCTTTATGTTCCAACGCAAATTCAACCACCGTTTTTAGATATTCAAATTTATTTCCTGTGTCATAATATTTACCATCTTTAATGACAACGGTGTAAACAGGGATACCCTCCCTTTGTAAGATATTAATTGCATCAACAAGCCAAATCTCTCCTCCTTTTCCAGGTTTTAGCTGCTTTAACGCTCCAAAGATTTCTGGTGGTAAAATATATCCTCCATGTGTTGCAATATTTGAAGGAGCTTCATGCGGTTCAGGTTTTTCAATAATACGTTTTATTTTATGAACATTATTTTCTACGTGTTCCAATTCCGCAATACCATATCGTTTCAAATCTTCTTTTTTTTCTATTTTTACCCCTGAAATCACTACTCCACCGTATTTTTCATGAACTGCAAGCATTTGTGCAAGCCGTGGCGGTTTTGAATAGATGAATTCATCTCCCCATAAAACTGCAAATGGTTCATCTTCAATCACTGGTTCTGCGGTTAATACAGGAGTACCATTCCCATAAGGGCCTTTTTGCCTAATATAGATAAAATTTGCCATTTCTGCTATATGTTCGACTTCTTTCAAGAGATGATCTTTTTTTGCTTCAGTGAGGTTTTTAACAAGATCTTCATTTGGTAAATCAAAATGATCTTCGATTGCGCGTTTATTTGAACCAGTAATAATAATGATATTCTTGATTCCGGACTCAACTGCTTCCTCAACAACATACTGAATTACTGGTTTATCTACAACGGGAAGCATTTCCTTAGGCATTGCTTTTGTTTGAGGGAGAAATCGAGTACCAAATCCAGCTGCAGGGATAACTACCTTTGTAACTTTTTTCATATGTTTACTCGAATTTAACGGACACTTTTTGTTTTAGTTGGACTTGATTATTTACAATTGCAGAGAGCTCCGCGAGTCCAGGAGAATCAGAATTCACCACGAATGTTGCCTTGCCAGCTTTATCTGTTTCTCTGTCATTATCTTTAATAGTTCCTAGTGTTGTATTCAGGTGAACTTTCTTATTTAACAAAGGAATATTAGTAGCATTTCTGACAAAAACATTTACTTGTACTACATAGGTACTGTCAGCTTTTGCAGTTAAAGGCCATGCAAAAAGAAGAGAACTTTCTGATGAAGGGAGAAATTCTTCCTTAGCTTTGGTAAGACTGGTAAGCGGCTTGTTAAAAACGATGATTGTAGTAAAGAGACCGAATGCAAGCATAAAAATGAGCATGAGGACAACCAATTTTTTATCCATATGATTCAAGAATACCAATAATGCAATAATTTGTCAATCCTGCCTGCCGGCAAGGCAGGTTTTAGGGAAAGATCCCTTTCTCCTTCAAAACAGTAAGGATTTTTTGATGAATGATTTCTTGAGGAAGGATCGATCCGTTCTTCACACAATGTATTGTCACCCAATTTTTTTTTAACGAACTAAGTAATAAATACATCTTTTCCACTTTTCTTAAATAATTAATATTTTCTTCATACTGATCTCGCACTTTCCTTTTTAAATAGTCTCTTTGAGCTTTTTTTTCAATCAATGCGTGCGCAATGTGAAAAGGGACATACAAAAAAATTACCAGATCTTCCTTAGGAATCCCAAATATTTGATACTCAAGTGTCTCTGCCCATTTTAAAAATTTTTGTCTTTCTTGAAGTTTAACTTTGGCTAATTGATAAGCAATAGAAGGTGCATAACGGTTGCAAATAACCAATTTGCCTTTGTTCATATCCTGTAATAATCTGTCTTTTATTTGCCAACGATCTCCTGCATAAGGAAACATAGCTAAATATGGGTTGATTCTACTTACATTACCGAATTTCCCATTTAAGAAATGTCCAACAAAGTCGCCAAAAAACGTTTTTCCATATTGTGGAAAATCGAACGAAGAATAAGATATCCTTTCTTTCTTTAGATAATGTAAAAGTAATTGTAGCTGTGTTGCTTTACCCGATCCATCATTTCCCTCGATTACAATTAATGACCCCTTTTTCATAGTCGAATTATATCACTTTCCTTAACTTTATTTTCTAATATAATCTTTGCAACAGTGTCTTCAATTGCGTCACGTATAAGTCGTTCCATATTACGGGCGCCGAATTCAGGAAAAGGAATAGTGGTGATGAAAAAATTATTTTTCTCTAAGAATAATAATATGTCAAAAAAATGCTCTCTCTCTTTTTGACGATCAATAATATGTTTTCGGTGCAACTGATATTGAGAAGCAGTGAGATCCTCAGTATATTCGTCTAAGGTTGGAGTAAAACCTACTGCCCAGTCACGTGCAAGAGGGGGAATTAAAAATAAATTTGAAATTTTCCATCGCCTCAATAATATTTTTCAAATTTTCTCGCATAATTTGAGTATAGTGTATAATGTTTACTATTTCATCATATTTATTTCATGAAAGCTGACAAAGAGGATCGGTTTGATAATGATACTGATTTAGAAAATAAAACAATTCTTGTTGTTAATACCGGTCCTATAAAAAAACGGTTTATTCTTCAGAAGTTAAAAAAACTTGGTATTAAAGTTATTGTCCTCAATAAAGAAAAAAACTGGGCTCAAGCATATGTTGATCATTGGGTACTTGCTGACACGACGAATCATCGTGAATCAATATCGACGATAGAAAATTTTTTGGCGAGTAATCCTGAAATAAAAATTAACGGAGTAATTACGTTTTGGGAAGACGACGTACTATTGACTTCAAAAATTATTGATAAATTTAACCTTATTGGCATTCCCTATCATATTGCAAAAAAAGTACGCAATAAATATTTATTTAGAGAATTTTGCAGAGAAAATAATATAGCTGCTCCCGGACATATTCTTATTAAATCAAATGATGATTTAAAAGAGGTGGTGAACACTCTTCATTTTCCAATCGTTATTAAACCGGCATTCGGCTCTTCGAGCGCTTTTGTTGTGCGTGTAACTGATAAAGAGGATTTGCAGGATATCTATCGGTACGTAAAAAATAACATCTCTGCAACTTCGGAGTCTGCTTTATCAGACGGACTTGATATTTTCGTAGAAGAATATATTGATGGAGATGAAGTTGATATAGATCTTCTATTGCAAAACGGTAAGGTTAAATTTTATTCTATCTCGGATAATTTCAACAAATCAAAAGATATTTTTTTTATGGATAGCGGACAATCAATTCCCACAAGTCTTCCTGAAAAACATCAGGATGAGCTTCTTGAAATGGTCGAGGAAACGTTGGAACGATTAGGAATCCAAAACGGCTGTATCCATTTTGAAGCAAAATCGACTCGTCATGGCCCGATTCCACTGGAAATAAACCTACGTATGGGTGGCGACTACGTCTATTCATACATCAAAGACGCATGGGAAATTGATCTTATTGAAATGACAGTAAAAATTGCGCTCGGTCAATATATAAAGATCGATAATCAAGAAGAACCTGAAAAATATATTATCGGATGGGATCTGTATCCCGAAGATTCCGGAATCTTAGTTCAACTCGATATTTCAGAACGACTAAAACACAAACGATATCTTGAAGAACTACATATTTATAAAAAAATCGGAGAGCCAGTATTAGTTCAACCAGATGGATCAGAATATCTTGGATGGCTTACGGTCTCCGGAGCAAGCGCCGTTGATGCTCAAGATAATTTACGAGACGCATTGGACTATATTGATTTTAAAGTCGTAAAATTTGATTCCGCATCATCAATCGGAAAAACGTCCCGCAAACATAACTATTCCTACATTTCTTCCAAAAAAGACTCGCTTGTTCGTGCAGCAAAATTTGAAACCATCAGGAGAATGTCGACGCAAAATCTGAGAAAACTCCATATCGGAATTGCTTGCAACATTTATGATGGTGAAGAAGGAAGTGTTGAGCAAGACTTAATGTCAGTTGGAAAAAATATTGAAAAAACATTATTAAAAAGAAGTTATAAAGTGTCTTTTTTTGATTTCAATAATCTTTCAAAAGTGTTCAATGATTTAAGAGTGAGTGATGTTGACATGGTATTTAATGTCTGTGAAAGGATTAATAATTCAAGTCTTTTGGAACCTCATGCAGCTTCGATTCTTGATACTTTACAGATACCCTATACAGGGTCCAATCCATTTACACTCGCCTTATGCATCGATAAAATTCGAGTAAAAAAACTTTTAGGATTTCATGATATTCCTACTCCTCAATGGGATTATGCATACTTTATGGAAGACGAAATAGACGATGAGTTAAAATACCCGCTTATTGTTAAGCCAGGAAATACTGATAACTCTATTGGAATTACCAATGATTCTGTCGTTACCAACAAACGGCAGCTCACAAAACAGCTCGAAAAAATCATTATAAAGTTAAAGAGACCAGCGCTCATAGAAGAATATATTGAAGGAGACGAATATGATGTTTCGATTGTGGGAAGCGATGAAACAGACTTACGGGTACTTCCCCTTTCCCGATCGATATTTGACAAGATGCCAAAAGGATACTGGCATATTTATCCCTTTAAGGCAAAATGGGAAGAAGATCCTATATATAAAAAAATTAGGATTCAAAGGCCCCCAAAAAATATTAGCAAGCGACTGACATCATTGATTTCGGAAATTGCTCTTGATACCTATAACATTCTTGATTGTCACGATTATGGAAGAGTTGAAATCCGTGTGGATAAAAATGATAATCCGTATGTGCTTGAATTGAATCCAAATCCATCAATCAACATCAACGATTGTGTTCCCGCATGTGCAGAGTTAATGGGAATGGATTATGGCGATTTTCTTGAAGATATTATTCGTATGGCGATTAAGCGATACAAAAATAGACCTCCGTACTATCATCTTCAGTCGAATTTGATGTAAGATCTATTGGAAAATATCATAGTGAGACGATCAATACCAAGTCCTATTCCAGCATAAGATGTGTTTTTCATCTTTTCAAGAGTTCTAAGAAAGTCATGATCAACGGGATTTCGTAATCCTTTTTTAACTAATTCGATATTTGTATTTTCTGTATTCCCATTTGCTAACTCGATTCCATTTATATATAACTCAAACCGTTCGGCAAAATATGATTGGTCTTTTTTGGGTTTACATAAAGGAGAAATTCTTGAAGGAAAATCAATGAGAAAACACGGTTCTTTTGGAAGGCGTGGTTCGATTTCGTTGATAAAAATCTGGTCATATAATTCGTTCCAAGTCGTATTTGTGGTTTGATACCCTTTTTTCTTTGCATAATCAAAAACCTTTTTGTCAAAAAGTGTTATTTCTTTTAGATTCAAGAGACAATATTTTTTGAATAGATCTATTAGAGAATACGTATTCCATCCATCGATAAGTTTTGGGTTAATGAAAAGAATAAGTTCTCTAACATCTTTCATGATCTTTGTAAAATCAGCATTTTTACGATACCACTCAAGCATCAGAAATTCCGGAGTGTGGAGTGGTCCTGAGGATTCAAGATTACGAAACGAATGCCCAATACTAAAACAGTTACCTACCCCGAGAGCTATCATTTTTTTTAGATTTTTTTCCGGCGACGTTGAAAGAAATAATTTTTTTGCTCCGCTTACGGTTTTCCATTCTGTTTCAAACGAGTAAATATTTGGCTCAAATGGAATCGCCGTATTTAACACAGGAGTAATGACTTCATGGAAATCTCTGTTCGTAAAGAACTCACGAATGAGTTTGATTATTTTTTCACGAAAAAAGTAGTGCTCTAGCTGTTTCATGCATGTATTGTAGCAATTATTTCCTTTATTCCGCACATAAATGTTGGTTGGACACATCCAAAGCATGTTGAATCTATTCTTGATTTTAATGAGGTAATTAAATTTTC
>OBEQ010634711.1_pt1 | contig 42154 bp, 37 predicted proteins | sample 1670901 | NCBI WGS metagenome assembly OBEQ01 (sample SAMEA104232315, study PRJEB22302) | groundwater metagenome | biome: forest; feature: aquifer; material: groundwater | place: USA | collected 2011-08-07 | depth 5.4 m
CAGAATCGCCAACTGATTTTTTCGCCCAAAATCCAATACAAACTGACCGCCGAGCGAAGCGAGGCGGTTTCCAATTCCTTGCGCTTTTCTAAAATGTGGACCTGGGGAGAATCGAACTCCCGCTTCCGCAATGCGAATGCGGCGTTATACCACTTAACTACAGGCCCGTGGATAGGTTGTAGGAATTAGCTTGTAGCTTGTAGCTTGTAGGAAAGAAAAGTAAGATTCTTCCTACAAGCTACAAGCTACAAGCTAATTCCTAATTCCTTCTTCTTGCAGGCTATAAGCTAACTCCTGCAAGATTTTTAATTATTTCCCAAACCTTCTCTCTCTTCGCGCGTAATCGGCAAGCGCTTTCTGCAATTCTTTCGTGTCAAACTCCGGCCACAGCTTTTGGGTAAAATAAAATTGAGAATCAGCCGTATGCCACATCATGAATCCTGCAGACCAGTGCGATTCCCCGCCCGTGCGTATCACCAAATCAACCGTAGGCAGCGCATGTGTCCATAAATTCTCCTTCACCGACACATAGTCAACCGCTGCTTCCGGCGCATGCTGGAATTTTTTAATCGCTTCTATCATCTCCCGCTTTCCATCATATCCAAAGAGTACGGTGAGATTACGTTCATTAAACTGCTTGGTCTCTTTCTCGCGCTGTTCAATTACAGATATTAATTTTTTGTCTTGTACGAGTTTTTTCCACTGCCCGACAAACCGGACGCGGATTCTATTATCCATAAAGCGCTGAATCGTTCGCTTGCTCTGCAGTTCACGGCGCAAAATTGCGCAAAGAAATTTTATTTCCAGCTTGCTTCGTTTTATTAAATTATCCGCCGACGCGGCCCACAAGGTTACATAAGGAATACCCGAAGTAAACGCATGTTCCGCAATTTCAAAAAAACGCTCCGCGCCCTTTTCATGCCCCTTCCATGGCTGCATCCCCTGCGCCCGCGCCCACCGGCGGTTGCCGTCAGGAATCAAGGCGATATGTTGCGGAATAGATTTATCCATTTTCGGGCTGCTTACGAATCCTTTTCATCCGCATCTCGCACTGTCTTCGACAGGATCAACGCTCCTTCAATTCCTCTAATCACTCATGTCGGTATATTACTTATTCTTAGCTCATCTTTTTTCGGGCTGCTGGGAATCGAACCCAGTCTACACGCACCCGAAGCGTGCGTACTACCGGTATACTACAGCCCGGAACGACAACTATAACTTCCTCTTTATAGCTGTTTATAGACCCAAATGCAACTACTTCACCCAATACCTTGCTTTAATTTCCGAAACTCGCTGATCTTCGGTCATCTCAACCTGCGATTCAGCAATCTCTGCCATTGCGGTCAACTCTTCATCTGAAAGTTTTCCAAGCTCTGCCACGCGCGCTTCAAGAGCTTCTTTTTTATTTACCAAAGGATCATCAATAGTTTCCTGCATCAATACTTCAATAATATGGCCAATTTTCGGACCCGGCGCAATGCCAAGCACGCGCATGATATCTTCACCGTTTACTTTGAGCATTTTCGGCGTTGGCGCCTCTTCCTCACGCAAGATTTTTTCTACGCGGAATTGAAAATGACGCAACCGATACGGCACGGCTTTCGGCACGTCCATGCCCATACGGTCGCAAATACGCACTTGTACCAAGTCATTCATATTCTCTGCGCCCACGTTACGAATAAGACGGCGAATGGAAGAATCCGTGGTCTCGGTTTCTGATTCATATTTAAATAAATGCCAACGGATGAGCGTTGCGATTTTCTCTATGGTACGCGTCGGAAAATGCAGGCGTTCCAAAATTTGGCTAGCCATTTTTCCGCCCACCACATCATGTCCGTAAAATGTCCACTCGTCATTTTTTTTTGGTCCTCGCGTCGCAGGCTTTGCCACATCATGCAAGAGTGCTGCAATGCATACATCCCATGCAAATTTTGTTTTTACTCCATAGTCAAACGCCTTGAGGTTATGATCCCAAATCGTAAAAATACGCGGCCGATTTTCCATATCAATTCCCTCTTCCAATTCGGGAATAACATGTTTCAAAAGCCCCACATCATGCATCAGATCAATCACCACACGACCCGCATTTGATTTCACCATTTTAATAAATTCATCGCGGATGCGTTCGTGCGCGATGAGCATAATCGTGTGAGATAATTTTGCAATTGCGTTTTTTGTCGCTTCTTCTATTTCAAATCCAAGCTGCGCGGTAAAGCGCACTGCCCGCATCATGCGCAGCGCGTCTTCATCAAAACGCTTCATCGGATCGCCCACGGAACGAATGATTTTTTTCTTCAGATCGTCTTGCCCGTTAAAGGGATCAATCACTTCTCCGGTGAGTGTTAATGCCATTGCGTTGATCGTAAAATCGCGGCGTGATAAATCTTCTTCCAGCGTTTTTGCATATTGCACTTCGTCGGGATGTCGCTTGTCCGTATATTTGCCCTCGCTCCGATAGGTCGTTACCTCGATCTCTTGAAGCGCTGCATCATCAGAACCTGTTTTTACCGTTACCGTCAAAAACGCATTCTCGTAAAAACTTTCCGAAAATAAATGCAAAATCTCCTCGGGCTTTGCCGAGGTTGTAACGTCCCAATCATAGGGCGTAGCGCCCCGCAGTACATCGCGCACACACCCGCCGACTGGGTACGCCTCAAAGCCCGCGTCAACGAGCGTTGCCACGATAATCTCTACTTCACGCGGAATTTTAATAGTGTCGCGTTTCATTATTGTTTCAGTATACATTATATTGAAGGATTGACAAAAGAATTATCTCGTGTATTCTATTCATAGAACCTTGCGCATTTTTTATTGAAAAAGAGGAAGATGCAACATGACGGTAACTAATAAAGTTAGAATTGCTTTTGTGGGGCGTCTGAAAAATGCCGCGTTATCAGAGTTCTTGATACAAAAGGGCTGGTCACAGACACAGCTCGCAAGAGAGCTAGGTGTCGCATTGCCAGTCGTAAATAGATGGGTATTACTCAAAGACATGCCTAAGGGCGAGGCAATACTTCGGAAGCTTGAGAAATTACTCGGACAGCTTCGTGAAGATATTTTTCCTCAATTTTTCCAAAGCGATGAGTGGCAAAAGATTCGGACAAATCTTCCAAAAGAACAAACGGTTATTCGAGAACTTCCTGTACGGATGCTTTTAAGGAGCGGTCGTTTATCATTCCCTTCTCCCGAGGAGGAATACGATAAAAAAGAATTGCACGATTGCGTAGAACAAATTCTTCTCACTCTTTCTCAAAAAGAAGCGAAAATCATACGGAGCCACTTTGGTCTCGAAGACGGGAATCAGCAAACGCTGAAAGAAATTGGCAAAAATATCGGTCTTAGTCGTCAAAGAATACGAGGACTTGAGCAACAAGCTTTTCGGAAGCTCAGGAATCCCTCACTAAACAAGTATCTCGCTCCATTTAGAGAGTAAGGATACTCTGCCCAACTGTAGACATTATCCCTCTCCAGACACATAGGTAAGACCTATGTGTCTTTATTTATTCAGCACAATGCAATGATAAAAACAGATATTGACAGCACACAATACACCACGTACCATATGTTCGTGGTCCTTTTAAAAATCAATTCAAGGGAACAAATCCTATGTCTATTCTTCACAACGACGAAGGTATGTGGCTGCTTAACCGCTTGCCGCTCGAAAGATTAAAAACATTATATGGGTTTCAACCCACCGCACGGTGGATCGAGCATGTTCAAAAAGCATCGGTCCGCATGAATAACGGCGGGTCCGCTTCTTTCGTATCCCCTCTGGGTCTCATTGCCACAAATTGCCATGTGGCTCAAGGAGTCTTGCATGATCTTAGTTCTTCTGCAAAAGATTATATGCTTGACGGGTTTTACGCCCACACGCTCGGTGATGAAGTGAAAGCGCCTCAACTGGAAGTGAATGTCCTCTGGGAGATTGAAGACGTGACCGATCGCGTTGCAGATGCAGTAAAAAAACGCATGTCTCCCGCCGCGGCTATGGCCGTTAAACGGGCAATCATAGCCCAAATTGAAAAAGAATCATACGACACGACAAGATTGAGGAGTGACGTAGTCACCTTGTACCAAGGAGGCGCCTATCACCTCTATCGGTACAAAAAATATACCGACGTGCGGCTCGTATTTGCTCCGGAACACGCAATTGCCAAATTCGGCGATGATATCGACAATTATGAATACCCCCGCTATGCGCTGGATGTATCATTTCTGCGCGTATATGAAAACGGCGAACCGTTGCACACGGATCATTTTTTCAAATGGTCTGACAAAAATTCTCACGAAGAAGATTTGCTGTTTATCTCCGGTCACCCCGGCGCGACTGATAGATTGAGCACGCTCGCGCGCATTCTTTCACTGCGCGATTCGGAATTGCCTTATGATCTCGCCACGCTCTATCGGCAGGAAATAAGTCTTCAGCAGTTTGTCGGCAGAAGCAAAGAAAATAAAAGGATTGCGGCAGACGAGCTCTACCACGTCCAGAATATGCGAAAACGGCTTCTGGGACGTTTGGCAGCCCTTCAAAACCCTGTCTTTATCGCAAGAAAAATAGCGCGAGAAAAAAAATTGCGGAAACAAATCACAAAAAATCCCCGCATGCAACAGGCATATGGCGATGCATGGGATATGGTGACTGCAGCCGAAAAAAAAATGGAACAAATCCATGCGGAAAAGAATTTGTTCGACTCATACCTGCCCTTCAATACACTCTTCTTCCGAATCGCGCGAATCATTGTGCGTCTAGCAGATGAAGATGCAAAACCAAACCATAAGCGATTGCCCGGGTATCGGGATTCCGGGAGGGATTCGCTGCTAGCTGTTCTTTTCTCCCCTGCACCGATCTACAAAAATTTTGAACAGCACTTGTTTGCCGATGCGCTTTCGCTCTTTGCCGAAACGCTCGGGTGCGATCAGAAAATGGTCAAAAAGATACTCGCGGGGAAAAGTCCAAAAGCACGGGCGCAAGAACTTATCGCCCGTACGATGCTTAACGAAGTCAACGAAAGAAAACGACTTGTTGCAGGAGGCAAAAAAGCAGTGCTGCAATCGCGTGATCCTTTTATTGTCCTTGCCCGGCTTGTTGATGCGCATGCCCGAAAAATTCATAAGATATTTGAAATCGAGATTCAGGAAGTACGCGAGCAGGCATACGCAAAAATCGCCAAAGCTCAATTCGAGCTTTACGGCGAAGATGTCTATCCTGATGCAACGTTCACGTTACGTCTGGCATTCGGAACAGCGCTCGGCTATGTTGATAAAGGCATATCACTACCGTATGCAACATCAATCGGCGGCACGTTCGACCATGCTGATTCTCACCAAAACAAGGAGCCATGGGAACTGCCAATAAGTTGGGAGCTTGCGCAGTTGGACCTTCGTACGAGTGATAAAAATTTTAATATCGTCACTACGCACGACACGCATGGAGGCAATTCAGGCAGTCCGGTATTTGATATTGATTGCAATATCGTTGGTCTTCTCTTTGACGGGAATATATACAAAAATTCAAATCATTTTATGTATACTGATGAGGTGGAACGCAGTATTTCCGTACATACAGCGGGTATTTCGCAAGTTTTGAGAGAAATCTATCGTACCGACAGATTAATTAAAGAGCTTATGCCATAGAAGATACAAAAAAATAGCATAGTAATCTCAAAAAGGGACGCATGTCCCTTTTTTATATATAAAACAAAGCTATTGACAATTTTTACGCTTTCATATATACTGAAAATACATTGACAAATAAATTACCCAAAAGGAGAGAAGATAATGAAGATTATAGCGATTTTCTGCCTTATTGTTGCTCTTTTCTGCGTTGCCCCGGCTTTCGCGGGTAGTATGCAGACAACGCCGACAGATGAAACGGCCTTTGTGCCAACGCAGGTTGCAAACCAAGTTATCCCCCTTCAGCTCAAGGGCAGTGCTGGAAAGAACCAAGCGGCAATTCAAGCCGTACTGGCCGACTTTACAAGCAACTGTGGCTTCATAAAGATCATCAGTTATGAAGTTCAGATTCATAAAGGCAGCGTCACTGGTCTGAAAGTGCGCTACGCGCAATCCTAAGATGCCACACGACCCCCGCAACACAGGACATCTCACATACGAGATGTCCTTTTTTTATTGATTTTCAGCATTTTTTATTGTATTGTCCATCCATACCCCTCTGGGTACACAATGCCTTTCTGGGCACACGATGCGCCCTTAGCTCAGCGGATTAGAGCACTTGCCTTCGAAGCAAGGGGTCGGGGGTTCGAATCCCTCAGGGCGCGTAATTAACAAAACAAAAAAACTCTCTGCCGCATTGTAAAATCACAAAAAATATGATATCCTCCCATTGCCCGCCCATAGCTCAGCTGGTAGAGCAGTTGCCTCTTAAGCAAACGGTCGTAGGTTCGAATCCTACTGGGCGGATTTCCAAAAAAACTTAAATCGAAATCTATGCACTGGATGAACTCTTACAATTATAATTTTATGATGCCATTCTGGGGATTTCCCGGCATTATCGGTGGATTATTTATTTTCCTTGTGGTTATCTGGTCTCTTGTCTGGAAGGGACGCGCACTGTGGCATGCCGCGCGCAACGGAAACATGGGCTGGTTTGTCACACTACTTGTTATCAATACCCTTGGCATCTTAGAGATTCTCTATCTCTATGTATTCAGCAAAAAACAAAAACCTGTGACATAGCCAACAGCGTCCTCTATGGACGCTGTTCTTGTATATCATAGGCAGATATGTTTTGATAAATTCAGTTCAATGGCAAAAAAGTTGCTACAAGAAGGCTAATATGAGCAAGAAGCTTAATACCTGTGGGACAACACACGAGTCGTACCTCCGAGCGATTTATTCGCCAATGTATTTAAAAGCAGACGAGCCGTATGATTTTTCGAGCGGCATCGTACTCATCGGTGATATCGATGCATACGATTACGAAAAAGGTGGATGCAGATACCGTCTTCGTCCCATCTCTGGATTGTCTCTTTCACTTGAAGGATATATCGGCAAGCGAATAGGAATAAAAGGCATCGCTACTGATCAGTTTGCTGACAAGGATGGTATCTCTCACTTGATCCAGATATTGCAGGTTGATGAAATTTATAATCACTGGTACCCGGATGCGCAAATCAAAAAAGATGCCGAATCGCATCGTGCGCGACTCTCCCGTACGCTTGATGATAGCTTTCAGAAACGGTCAATCCCTCCTTGTCCGCGCTGTGGAGGATATTTTCCCGATAAACCCCTTCAAACCATAGTGATTATTGATGCCGAGCGTTATGAAAAGTTGATGTGTTCTTGTCTGCAGTCTCCTCCTTCGGAGCAAAGCGGCATAACCTTCACGCAAGAGCAGCTTCATGCGGCATGGGAACAGATGGAGCATGAACGCAACGAAGACGCGCGCCGCGCGCGGCGAATGCTCAAATGGATATGCGGACAAACAGGAATCAATCAAAAGGATGGTTCGTTTTCGTCAATAGGAAGCGTTACGCGAATAAGCCCTTTTACGACTACATATCACTTCACATTCACCTACCAAACATACGGTCCCTATATTAATGATTTCGTTCGCGCATTCGCCAGATGCTCTTGGGCGCGTCACGTGAAAGGTGATTTTAGCGGTCCTATCTATGAAGCAGATACGCCGGAAGGAACCTACGAAGTTCATTTTTCCTACTTTGACAACCATAGTTCGGGCTGGTAATCGCACTACCTCAATTAACCGCACGACTCATCGTGCGGTCTTTTTATCATCATATCTATTCTATGCCATACCTTGAATTACGAAACTACCCGGATACTGTCATTGCAAGGAGGCTTCCGACGAAGCAATCTCTATTTCCGAGATTGAGATTCCTTCGCTACGCTCGCAATGACATGAGAGAGAATGAGTTTCGTAATTCAAAGTGCTATAGATAAACCATCTGCCTACTTCCCCACCACGATCATCATTTTTTCTCCGTGCATTACGTCACCTCCATTCCAATCATGAATTGCATGCATGAGTATATCCTGATTATAAACAAATCCATTTCCATGACGTGTCCCCGGATCATTGGTGATAAACGTATGGTTATTATCATCAAATCCGCGAACTATAATCATATGATAGAGCGGACCTGGCGGAACAAAGTAAGGATTATGCAACAGACGACCCGCCGCGGGAACGAGGACGATATTACCACGTAATAATTCTTCTTTTATATCAGAAATCGCAACAACATGGCGCGTCTGAACAAATTTAAATCCGTAAAGATTTTTAAGGATTGATGCGGTCTCATCAGCAGACGTATCGTCATATTTTTTAAATACAATTTCTTCATATTGCTTGATAATCTGCATTTCCATTTCCGCAAACTTCAATGTGAGCGGGACGCCCCATAAAAAATGTGCAGTCATTACCACCGACGCCTCCTCGCAAAAATTCTGCCATGGCTCGGCCCAATTGCCGGATGGAGCTTGAGATGTAAAAGGAACGGAAATCGTCTCAGAGGCAAAAGATATTGGTACTGCAAAAAATAGGCTGGTAATTACCAGCATAATCGTTCCCGCACGAATTATATTGATTTTTCTTATTTTCATGATACGATAATCTTAGAATACGGCGGCTATGGTGTAATGGCAACACAGGAGCTTGTGGAGCTCTTATCACGGGTTCGATTCCCGTTAGCCGCCCGCAAATATAATAATCGGGAATCGAACGGGCAAAAGCTAAAGGCTTTTGCGGGAAATTTAGCGAAGCATGTGTAAGCGTAAAGAATTTCCCTGGGTTTGCCCAGGGGGGCAAACAAAAAACGTAACTGTCTTTGCGCTTTTGGAAGCTCTGGTTCCGAAGGAGGAGCAAGCCACACAGAGCGCGTGCAAACGACGGGTGAGAAAGACTCCCATTAAGCGCCCGCTGTGGATAAAAAAAAATAGCCCCTTACTAATCTGAATAAATTAATATATACTACCATTATGTCAGAAGAATTTAAAAAACCAAAAATCTTTGTTGTCGAAGACGATGTTTTTATGGTTGAACTGCTTGCAAACGAATTAAAAAATGCAGGTCTTGAAACATACAGTTTCCAAATAGGCCAAACTGCGATTGATAAATTCTCCGAACTTCAACCCGACCTCATGGTACTTGATCTGCTCTTGCCGGATAAAAACGGCTTTGAGGTATTGAGAGAAATTCGCCGCCTGCCAAACGGGGCGCATGTAAAAGTCATGGTGCTTTCCAATATGGCCGAAGACGCGGATAAAGATGAAGCAAAGCGGCTTGGGGTTCAGGAATATCTCGTCAAAGCAAATTATTCTTTACCGGAAATTCTCGCAAAAATCCAGGCGCTCCTCATGATATAGGACAGAAAAAGCATCAAAAAACTTACTGCGTGTGCTCCTCCGCAACTACGCTCAATTCTTTAATTTCTCCCTTGCGCCATATTTTCATCGGAACCGTGGATTGAATCGGTATATCTTCAAGCGCATCTTCAATGGCGGTTTTTTCCGTGATCTGTTTGTGATTTAATTCCAAAATTACGTCACCTTCCTGAATACCGGCTTTAAAAGCCGCAGAACCCGGCATAACTGCGGGTCTTCCGGGAATACCCTCGCGCAATACAAATGCCCCATTTTCAACCGGAAGCCTAAAGCGCTTGGTAAGCATGGCATTGAGTAAAATATAACGAATCCCCAAAAACGGTCTGCGAATGCGTCCGTATTTTTTTAATTCTAGAAGATCACGTTTTGCTTTATTGATCGGAATCGCAAAACCGATATTCTGCGCGCCAAACACAATGGCGGCGTTGATCCCAATCACCTCTCCATGAAGATTTACGAGCGGCCCTCCTGAATTTCCGGGATTAATCGCCGCATCGGTTTGGATAAGCCCGCGGAGACGCTGGGAATGACCCTCTTGATCGGTAATCGCATTAATAAATCGTGAAAGACCGGAAATAATACCGCAAGAAACCGTATTTTGAAACTCCCCCAATGCCGTTCCGATTGCGAGCACGCTTTGACCAAGATCAATCGTATCCGAATCGCCAAGCGCAAGATACGGAAGATTATCCGCTTCTATTTTAAGCACCGCAACATCGTTCATCGGATCGCGGGCAAGCACTTTTGCCGTATACGTATCTTCATTTGTCAACGTCACTAAATACTCCGCTTTGGGATCCTGCACCACATGTTTATTTGTCAGCACAAGTCCGCTCGGATCAACAACAAACCCCGATCCCCCGCCTACCCGCACTTTGCCGCCTTGCGTGTGGGGCAATTCTTCTTCCGGAATCGGAAGATCAACGTGATCCGCGTGCGGCACCATAAGCTCGTACGGCCGCTCGCGCAGAATTTCTTCATAATCTTTTCCCACAATAATACTCGCCACCGCCGGCATCGCATCGCGCGTTGTCCTGATAATTTGTTCTTCGTGATTCATAAAAAAATCGTTACCAATAACTGTATGTATAAGTATACCAGTAATATGGAAAAACAGGCAATTGCATGCTATGGTAGTGGAGTAAATATCCAAGCCTCCATAGCTCAATGGACAGAGCAATTCCGTCCTAAGGAAGAGATGTGGGTTCGATTCCTGCTGGGGGCGATCTTAGCAGCGCGCAGCTGGCAATCGGCTTATTTTTTTGTATTTGTTATTTGAAAATGAACAAAAGATGTGATACGTATATATCATTGTTCTTTGATATAAAGCAGAATACAAACAATGAAAATAGGCAGATGATAAGGAGTCTTAGATGGGTACGGATAGTCTTTTTCGATTTAATGAATCAATCGGACAGCAAATCATTGAGGCGCTCCGCACGCACGGTCCTATCCGCAAAGGACTTGTTGTTGCTCATGTAATGACCATGAGAGGAAATGGACCAGGTCAAAAAAATATGTCTGTCAGAATGCATATAAATGAACTTGAACGGCGCGGCATGCTTAAGTTTCAAGAATCGTCCGGAAAAGGACGAGCGATTCTTGTCAGCTTGCCGGAAACCGCACAGGAGAGCGAATTGCAAGATAACACCGATCTTTCACCCGCGAACAAACCGCATATCTCACAAGACCCAATATGTCAAAGCCGCACAGATGAGACCCCGCATGATCTTTTTCGCCAAGTGCTCACGAGCCTAGCCTTGCGGATAGACCAAATAGCGGAAACCGTCGCTACTCAAAACGAGGCAATGAGTTTTCTCATACGCAATCTGTCTGTCTTGTGGGAACAGATTGCGGAATTTTCACAGACCATAGATGCCCGCTTGGATCAACAGGAACAAACAGGCTCTCGTCAGCATGCAGAAGTACTTCGCACATTTTCTGCAATGAATAACCATGTGATAGAGCATAATTCCCCGAACGACAATACCGCTATTCTCGCGGCGCTTGAGGATATGAAGCAAGGACTTAATGATCCAAATGGAGTAATCACCCGACTCGGATCGTCCCATGCAATACTTCGCGAGCTTCTTGCAGATCGGGATGATACGCATAACAACGGAAACTCTTCCATCGGATAAATCTCGTGCGCGACAACACAAAAAAGGAGAATGCGCTATGGTCGATTCTCATGACGCAGAAGTTAGTGAGAGAACCCATAGGGCGTTCTCTTCCGGTGCTCAATGTTCCCCGCATGTCTCAACAACAGATGAAATACGCCATGTGCTTTCAATCCCCGCGGTCAAACGAGTACTCATGCACGTAATAAAGCAAGGTGCGGTGACAGCAGAAATACATGCGGAACTTCGGAACGCAGTGCAGAATATCGGAATATTGAAAACAATATTTGCCGATCTTTTGCTCATCGCGCTCGGTCCGCAAGGAGCTGTGCAAGATAATGCTGTAAAGATAGGGTTTAGACTAAACGATGAGTCAGTAACAGTGATCAAGCCCGTTCTATCGTTAGATAACCATTTGCGTAGCAACACCCAGAAACCAGGGAGAAAAATCAAGCGACTTGAGATTTCGGCGCATGACAGGGAGCGGCTCATACCTTTCCTTAGTCCTCGCGAAGCAGAAGTGCTTTCCCTCCGAAACGACACAGCGCCGCGTTCGCTAAGGATAATAGCGAAAAATCTTCATATCACGGCAGCGGGAGTTGCGTTGATTGAAAAACGGATCCTCGCCAAACTTGCTTCGCTCAATGCAGGCGTATTGCCAGGGAAAAACCATACGCTAAAAAAACAAGAACCCCCCGTATTCCATGCAGTGCTCAATGATACGCCAGCAGTAAACGAAGATGATACATCCATACTTGACCCTTTCTTTCACAAACTTGAGCATGAACGACTTCTCACCTTTGCCCAGGAAGAATCGGCACAAGGACGGAAGTCTCGCCATTTATTTGACTCTGTGATGGAGAAGGCAAGAAAACAGTATCCCAGCGAATTGCAACAAAGCATTGACCTTGAAGCATTATGTTTCAAGGATGCGAGGACCACGCCATTGCTTACCCACCAAGAAGAACAGGATCTTTTCAAGGCAATTGAAGAAGCGCGGCAGATGGGAGATGAAACAAAAACGCATGAACTTACAGATAAAGTCGTGAGCGCAAATCTGCGCTTTGCAATTTCAATCGCGCTCAAGTACCAGCATAGAGGTCTTAATCTTTTGGACCTCATCCAAGAAGCGTATATTGGTCTCATGCTCGCCGCAAATAAGTTTGAATGGCGTCAAGGTTTTAAATTTGTAACATACGCTTACTACTGGGTACGGCAAGGACTTACCAGAGCGATCGAGAATACATCAAGAACAATCCGAATCCCCACGAATCTGAATCAGGATGTAGCTCATCTTGGACGCGCGTTTGGTGAATTTCTGACACAGCATGATGGAGTAATACCTACGGACGAAGACCTAGCCGCAATGTTAGGGTGGGACGCGGGCAAGGTGGCTGATATAAGGATAATTTCCCGCCAGCAATGGATTATCTCGCTTGAGTCGCCCATCCGCTCTCACTCAAGCTCTGCCGATTCGGAAGATACAGAATTTGGCGAGCTTCTTGAGAGCGCACAGATTCCCCAGCCTGAAGAGCAAGCTATAGACGCGCTTGCGGCAGAAAAAATTCGCGGACTTCTTGTTCATCTTCCCCCGCGAGAGGAAGAAATAATCCGCCGGCGCTTCGGCATCGGCACGGGTGTTCCCAAAACATTAGAGGAGATAGGTCAGGATCTCGGATTAAGCCGAGAGCGCATACGACAGCTCGAGGCATTAGCGCTTCACCGATTGAAGCAGTATGCTGAAAAACTTTTATAACATCAGCGCCGACAGATTTTTAACTGCCGGCGCTTTTTATTGAAGAAATTCTTAAATTCATATATGATTCACACAATGAATTTCCGGCAGACCCGTTCGTCTATCGAAACAAATATGTTCTGGCTAACTCAAATTTTATATGTATCAAAAAAAATTTATAATTATTATCCTCATAATAGTTATTCTAACCCTTGCCGGGGCGCTGGGATATACTGTTCTTATGAGAAAATTGGAACCTGCTGCTCGCATTACCCCGCAACCCCTCGCAAGCAATCCTGCAATCAAAAATAGTAATACTCTTTCCGGTCTGATCGTTGCGAGCTCTTATAATATCGCCATCCAAGGCCAGGGCTCCCAAATATTCACCATCAAACCCGACAGCACAGAAAAGCATATCCTTACGAGCGAAGGATCAAATATGCTTCCTTCGTGGTCATTTGACGGCAAAAAAATCGCTTACATGTCGCAGAAACAGCGTGATCAGCCGCAAATCTGGATCATGGATGCGGAGGGAGAAAACAAAAAACAGCTGACATTTTCTCCGTCAACGCTCGGCGCTATAACGCCCTCATTCTCGCCTGACGGCACGCGCATCATTTTCTCTTCCTTGACCAGCGGTCATCCGGAGATTTGGATCATGAATAGCGACGGGACCAATCCCCATGCCCTTACTAAAACCACGGTCGAGTCCGCGACGAGGAACGGCAACACAATTACATGGAGCATCCATGGCAGTTTTTCTCCGGATGGCACAAAAATAGTCTATAGTTCAACCCAAAGCGGCCGCTCCCAAATTTGGATCATGAACAGCGACGGAACGAATAAAAAACAGCTCACGTTCCCAAGTAATCCTACTGCTCCCGACGCAAATGCCGCCGCTTGGTCTCCTGATGGAAAACGCATTGCATTTTGGTCCGGATATGAGACTGAATACGGACAACTGTGGATGATGAATGCGGACGGAAGTAATCGTACACAGCTTACGTTTGAGCCGGACACCTTTAACAGCGACAATCCGGCATGGTCTCCTGATGGAAAGAGTATTGCATTTGAATCTGACCGCAATCCTTCTCATTCCAACCAACGAACAGGCCAAACGTGGATCATGAATGCCGACGGCAGTGATGTCCGGATATTGCTCCCTTTCACCTACGGAGCAGGCCGTCGGCCGTGGAAAGGAGAATGATCAAAACTCCTACTCAAAAAATTCTTATTAATCAGTGTGACCGCTCATTGATATTTGCCGCAAAATCAGCACTTCAATATTGAAAAAAAGCGCGGATCTTGTTACTAATAAAGAAACTCTGCGGACACTTATGTTTTTCCTCGCGAGGGCCTATAGTATAGCGGTAACACGGCTCCATGGCATGGAGCAGTCCGGGGTTCGACTCCCCGTAGGTCCACCATTTCAGAAAAGTGCAAGGAATTGGAAGCCGCCGCAGGCGGCGAAAACCGTTCGAACTATTTCAACAATAGACCGCCATTAAAAAGAGTGATCATCGCAACGATCACTCTTAGTAGCATTATCTGTCTTCTTTGATTAAAAAAAATCTTCTGAACCAAACGGGATCATTGATGATTAGCTTCTGCTTCCTTTGGCAAAGCTTCCAAATCATGCCGGCCGGTCGCTTCATCGTGGATAGGAGGAGATTGAATTGAGATAAATACGAGCCCATCTTGAAATGCTAAGACGCTATGCCATGCGCCCATACGGACACACAGCCTATCTCCGGCTTTCACAACATGTTTTTCACTATTAATCATAATATAACCGGAACCATACTCAATAAAAAGAACTGTCTCGGCCTCATTATGCCTATGGGTTGCTGAATGGTTCCAGGGATCTACCCGCACCCGATCAACCGCTACGGCTCTTTCAAGTACTGTTCCCCTGGTAAGCTGGGTAACATGAAATACATCATAAATCTCTTCAATCAATAGCATCTTTTTCTCTCCGGGTAATTATCTATTTTTAATGTACAAAAGCTAATATGAGACCGTAGAAGAATACCCTCCGGCTTTCATTCTAAGCATAGCGAAGAATCCCGATACCGCAGATAAGCCGAGAATTCGAGATCCTTCACTACGTTCAGGATGACGAAAACAGTTTTTCTACGGTCTCAATATATAAAAGTATTAGCACACAAAAAAATTTCTATCAACTATAAGCGTACCATCCAGCCATATTGCCAATAATTCTTAAAAAATAAGCCTTGAACGCAGATACGTTCAAGGCTTTTGCATAGCAGACCAGCAATCAAACGGAAGTTCTCAACCGCCCAAATGACCCATCAAGATTCACCCGTGCCGACTGCTCATATTTTTCACGAAAATATTGCGTGCGATAGATGAATTTTTGTATAATCAACTGAATAAGGATCTCTGTTCTTTGGGCAATAAATGCCTCCCTGGATATACCCACGCTGTCATATTCTTTGCGAATGTTTCTTTCATATTGAGAAAAGACTCCGGGAGACGATCCGAGAACCGCCAACTCAATATCCAGACGCAATGCCCCATCATGATCTTTTTGAGTTGTTCTTTGTTTCTTCGTCAGAAGAATCAATCGAGTCACTTCACGAATGAACAGTTCGGCTACTTGTGCTTGATCCAGTATTTTTTTTATAAACTCGGCGCTTTTTTCTTCATTATTAGCCCAGTCCATACGATATACCGCACGACCGCACCACAATGACATTTCAACGGCATTTGGATTAATGCACAAATGCTTCACATGTTCAAATTCTTTCAGCATCTCCATCACATGGGGAAACCCATGATAATATCGGTGCGGCTCCGCATACCGACCAAACAAGTCAAGGTATACATCCCACGCCTTAAAACCTTTGGCGTGAATGCCATTCCAAAGACCATGCCAGCCGCCCTCAATAGGGATTAAAGTTGTTTGCATTGAAGATTTCCTTTTTGTAGAATTATAAAAGTACCTTATTGAGTTATAATAATACTATATTTTCAGTATTTTTGCAAGAAGCGATTATAGAGCTATAGGGTAATAATATATACATAAAATCTCATGCCTATGAACACATACGCGATTGCGGTTGATTTAGGAGCAACGAATGTACGGGTTGCCCTCATCGAATCCAATGGACGAATTATTCATAAAATAAAAAATCTTACGCCCAAAAAAGGAAAAAATGCGCGCATAATTTCCGATACAATCATAGAGATGATCGGCATGATTATGTCCGCCCGTCCCGATATACGTCCCATAGGAATCGGTATTGCGTCAGTGGGTCCCCTTGATTATCGGCACGGAGGTCCGGTGCATTCATCCAATATTCCTTTTGCGTTTGTTCCTCTTGTACGCCCCCTGCAAAAAAAGTTTTCTTTGCCCGTATTACTGCTCAACGATGCAAACGCAGGCGTACGCGGCGAACAGCATTTCGGCGCCGGCAAAAATAAAAAAAATCTTGTCTATATCACGATCTCAACCGGCATCGGAGGCGGTGTCATTATGGACGGGAATGTGCTTCTTGGTAAAAGCGGCAATGCCGCAGAAATCGGACACATGATCATTGATAGCACATATAAAATCGCCTGTATGTGCAAAAAAGGGATCGGGCACTGGGAGGGATATGCATCAGGACAAAATATCCCTCAATTTTTTCGTACATGGGCGAAGTATCACGGCAAACCTATCAGTACAAAATCATATGATGCAAAAGGTATTTTTGATCAAGCGCGAGCTGGCGATACGCTTGCACGGCACTTCCTCGATGAGCTCAATCGCATCAACGCGCGGGCGATTTCAAATATCATCGTGAGTTATGACCCGGAATTAATTACCATCGGCGGATCAGTTATGCTTCAGAATGCCGACCTTTTGCTTACCGGCATACAAAAATATATAGATCATCTTTTGCCCGTTCCGGAAATTCGCATCACTCTCCTTGGCGAAGATATCGGACTGCTTGGCGCAGCTGCCGCCGTATTTGAGCATGTACGAAGTTAAAAAATCCCGCGCAGAGCGGGATTTTTGATAGTCGTTTTTTATACTACTTTTACTTTCAATTTCTGCGTTACTCCATGGCGTTTTTTTGGAAGTCTGATGGTAAGCAACCCATGCTGTAAATTTGCTTCCGCATCCTCCTGCTCGATTTCTTCCGGCAAAATAACTTGGCGTGAAAACGTACCCCAAAAAAGTTCTTTGTAGTAATAGCTGTCTTCATTTACTTGATCACTGCGCTCACGACGACCACGAATAGTTACCATGTCGTCAGTAATAGCAACGTCAAGATGCTCCGGTTTGACTCCTGCCACCGTTGATTGAATAACAATCGTATCGCCTTTATTATAAATATCCACCGTAAGCTCACCCTCTTCTTCAGCCACCGGATCTTCTTGAGGCGGCTCGGATACACGTTCGGGTTCATGCGCCACAGCGGCTCGCATCGGCAACGGCTCCTCCTTTTCTGCCGCTACTTCCGCTTTCACCGGATCTTCACGGCGCACTGGACGCACTACCGTACGGCTCGCGGCTAAATTGATTTCATTTCCTTGCGGTTTGGTACCGCTTAATTTATCAAAAAAAGTTGACATAAGAAGCTTGTTATCTGCGCTCGCTCGGAAGAGTAAAACAAAAAGTTTTACTCTGCGCTCGTTCGCTTGATAATAAGAAAAAATTAATAGGCAAGCAAGAGAATCTTTCTTCTATCCTCAATGATTACTATCAGTATACTACATTCTTCTTTTTTGACATCAACAATTGTGGATAACATGGGGATGATGCATATATTGCACAAAGCAGTCCTATTGTTCTCATCGATGTCATGCATAACGGATCTTTTCTCTTTTATACGCCGTCACACCGTCTATGCCTGATTACCCGCTTGCGTTTCTTTATCGCCTGGATCTTTCTGCCCGCGCAAACGCTCAAAATCAATGAATACGATTACTGCCATCATCGTAAGCAGTAAAAAAAGATACAGTGTTCCCTCCGGAACTCCGTCACGTATCAGGATCAAATAATTAAAAAATGCATGGAGAAAAGAGGCTATCAACACCCCGATTGCCACAAAATGATGCCTATGCGGAGAAAACCATGCGCGCGCGAGGAAAAAACCGACAATAGCCGATGAAAGCGCATGCAGAAGATTCGCGCCCAAAAAACGATTCGTAGTAATTTCAAGGCCAAGCCGGAGACTTTGACTGAAAAGAGGAAAAATAAACATCGCGTTTTCAATCGCCGCAAATCCTAGCGCTGCGGTAATAAGATAAATCATAGCATCAACGGGTTCGTCAAAATCTTTTCTTCGCAGAATCAAAAATTTTACCACCAAATATTTTACATACTCTTCTATGAATGCAATGCCTAAGAAAATCGTAAATGCATTTTGACCCATAGAACTGATTCCTTCCCGACACGATCCCCCGTTGACAAGTTGGACAAATACGCACTCGCCGACAACCGCAAGCACAACCGATATCATGCCGCCCACGAACACAAGCAACAGCATAAGCTTTGGTTCGGGATGACGATCCTCGCGCAAATAAAACATAAGCCACAGCAGGGGCGGAAGAAATGTCAGAAACAGATAGCTTGCATTAATGCCTACGACAGCTGCTAAATCCATAAGGAGTAATTGCTAGTTTATAGCGGCTAGTGAACAGATAGAAAATATTTCTTCTAGCAGCTATAAACTAACCACTATAAACTATGCGCGAGGCCAGGGCTCGATTATTAAAAGATGTTTTGTTTTGAGCGGCAACTGTGTCCAGATCTCTTCGGTAATAAACGGCATGAAAGGGTGCAGTAAAATCATAAGCGTACGATGAAACTCAAGCAGAAGCGCTTTTGCGGTTTCCTTCTCAATACTTCCCTCAACGGCGGCAAGATGCGCCTTCTCTTGTTCAATCACAATATCGGCATAATAATGCCAAAAAAAATGATAGAGTCGATCTGCCGCGTGATGAAAGCGCATTGCTTCCATATCGCGCGTGGTATCGCGGACACATTTTTTTAATTTAAACAACATCGCACGCTCCGCTTTGCCGAATTTAATGTTGTTTTTTTGCGGTTGGACCTGCGCATGCATCAATACGAAACGCGTGGCATTCCATATTTTGTTTGCAAAGTTGCGGTATCCTTTTATTTTTTCTTCTGAAATAATAATATCATTACCCGGGAGATTGCCAATCACAAGCGCCATACGCACTGCATCTGTCCCGTACGTTTCAGCCACGCCAAGCGGGTCTATGACATTACCTTTTGATTTCGACATTTTCTGACGATCCTTATCCCGTACTAAACCATGCAAATAAATAGTTTTAAAAGGAATTTCTTGCGTACGGTAAAGTCCTAGCATAACCATGCGCGCCACCCAAAAAAATAAAATATCCCATCCGGTTTCCATCACATCAGTTGGATAAAATTTCTTAAAATCTTTATTTTTAGGATACCCAAGAGCAAGATACGGCCATTGGCTTGAAGAAAACCATGTCGTGAGTACGTCAGGGTCTTGTTGCCAATCAGCATTGCAGATGCTGCATTTTTTCGCCGGCGCTTTTAATCCTACGCCGACTGACTGCGTTGCGCCGGCGCACGCGCAAAACCACGCGGGAATCCGAATCCCCCACGTGATCTGCTGTGAAAGATTCCAGTCGCGGATATTGGTGAGCCAATGCAGATAAACTTTTTTAAATCGCGCGGGTACGAATATGATCTTTTTTTTCTGCACTGCCTCGATTGCCTTTTGTGCCAACGGCGCCATTTTTAAAAACCATTGAGGCATCACCTGCGGCTCAATCGGAGTTGCACATTTATAGCATACAGAAACATTATGCACATAATGTTCTTCGATTTTTACCAAAAGCCCTTTTTGTTTCAGATGTTCAACAATTAAAGGGCGTGCTTCATCAATTTTCATACCGGCAAATTTCTCGGCAATCGGAAGCAGCTTGCCGTATCGGTCGATCACTTGCTCTTTGGGAAGTCCTCTGCGTTCCGCAAGTTCAAAGTCAATCGGGTCATGCCACGGAGTAATCGTCATAGCGCCAGTCCCGAAATTCATATCAATCACATCATCTTTCAGAACAGTCGCGACAATCGGACCATTAATCCATTCAACTTCAATTTTTTGTCCGTCTATGTAATCTTTATATCGCGCGTCTTTCGGATGCATGACAACATATTTATCGCCAAACTTTGTTTCCGGGCGCGCGGTCGCGATTACAAACGGCCCATATTTGAAATAATACAAAGGATCGGTCTGCTCGACATGCTTGGTTTCAAGATCGGCAAGTGCAGTCTGATGCTTGCGGCACCAGTTGATAACGCGCATTCCGCGATAAATAAGTCCATCATGATACAAATCAACAAACGTACGCTGCGCCTGCTCCACAATATCAGGATCAAGCGTGAATTTTTCACGGCTCCAGTCACATGTTGCGCCGAGCTTGCGGAGCTGGTTTTCCATTATCTTTCTATTTCCTTTCGTAAATTCAAGCATTTCCGCAAAAAGCTCATCACGCGAAATTTTAAATCTGCTCCTTCCCTCTTTTTCGAGCTTTTTATCAAACACCACCTGTGTTTCAAATCCCGCATGATCCGCGCCCGGAACCCACAGCGTTTTTCTGCCGCGCATGCGATGAAAGCGGATCATAATGTCCTGCAGAGTCACAAATACCGCATGCCCAATGTGTAGCGATCCGTTAGCATTGGGCGGGGGCATAATAATCGTAAACGGTTTTTTGTGCGTTTTTGGCAGTTTGTCGGGATTAAAAAATCCGGACTCTTCCCAGAGCTGATACATACGGTTTTCTATTTTCTCGGGCTGATACTGAGGGGTCACTTCTTTTTTCATTGACACCACGGATAGCTATTGATAGGTTAATAATGGCATATTGAGAGTCCTTTGAAAAGATACACACTAATAAAAAGGAAACACAAATGAATGGAATTATCCGTTTTCCCGAGCCCCAGAATGCGCCCTTGGTCAATTTCGAAAAAGGAGGTACAGATCGCGAAAAGCTCATCACTGCGATTGATTATCTGCGCGTCAAAAAACCTATCAAGCTACCGCTTTGGATCGGAGGAAAACCGAAACTCACTGAGTCATTTGCTCCCTGTACCCCGCCCCACGATATGCACCGATTACTTGCTGAATATGCGACAGCGGACGAATCTTTGGTTCAGCAAGCAATCTCGGGAGTTCTACAAGCAAAAAATAGATGGCAATCGCTTCCGTGGTATTTGCGTTTGCATATCTTCCGCAAAGCTGCCTATCTCCTGCAGCATAAATACTTCTATGATGCGGTTGCGGCAGTCATGGAAGATTATTCCAAGAACCCGTACGAAGCCATGATTGATGTCGTCGAGCTGATTGATTTCTGGAACTTCAACGTGTACTTTGCGTCCGAGATTTATCAGGAACAACCGGAAAGTTCTACGAATGATTTCAATTTCATAGACTACCGTCCATGGGAAGGGTTTGTTGCAGCACTGCCGCCCAATAACTTTGTCGCCATTGCCCTCAACATTCCCACCGCTCCGTTGATGATGGGAAACGTGGTTGTGTGCAAACCCGCACCCGAGACCGTATTCTCATTTCATTTCATGCTCAATATCTTGCATGAGGCAGGTCTTCCTCTAGATGCCCTTGCAGTTGTGCACGGCGATGAGGAAATGATCGGCAATATGTTGCTCACCAATAAATTTCTCACGCGCGTACACTTCACCGGTAGCATGGCAACCATGCATAAACTCGTGGAAATCATGGGAAAAAATATCCATAGCTACCTAGGATTTCCTGAAATCATCGGCGAAACTGGCGGCAAGAATTTTATGATCGTCTATGATGATGCAAATTCGCATGAAACGGCTGCCGCCATTGCACAAAGCGCATTCGGCTATCAAGGAAGAAAATGCTCCGCGCTCTCACGCCTGTGTCTCACCCATAAAAAATGGGCAGAAATTCAACCAATCCTCATGGACTTTATGAATCAAATGAAAGCCGGTGATGTTGCTGATTTTAGCAATTATCTTGGCGCGATTATCAGCGAGCAAGAATATCAAAAAATAGTCGGATATATTCAGAGAACACGCGTACTTCCCTCAACGATGACCATGCTCTATGCCAACCGTGACAAAGATAGAAAAGGCGATTGGGTATGCCCAAGTTATTACAAAAACGAAAATGGATGCTGGGTTGATCCCACCATCGTGGTAACACGCGACCCTCGCTCTCCCGCAATGAGAGAAGAAATTTTTGGCCCTGTGCTTATGGTCTATCCAATGACACAAAAGGAATTTGATCTCAACGTCATTGACCTGTGTCACGACAACCCCTATCGCCTTACCGGTGCGGTGCACACGTCAGACATTATCACGCTCTCCGATGCAATCCGTGACCTACGGTTTGCCGCAGGCAATCTCTATGATTGCCGCACCACCGGCGCTATAGTGAACCGCCAGCCATTCGGCGGTAGCGGAAAATCCGGATCCAATTCAAAACCGGGTTCCAAATTAAATCTTTACCGATGGGTGAATCCCCGATCTATTAGCTTGGTCAATGCCAAACCGAAACACTTTGCGCCTCCTTATCTGGATACCATCCAATCCATAAAAAATAAAATGGAGCCGAGTAAACCAATAAAGGATACTGCACCTACATTTACTACTGAAGAAGAAGCAGAAAACTACCGTCAATGAATGGAGTTTTATGCTAACCCACCGTTCAAATGGCATCCGGACGACATAGCAACATTATTTGGACAGAAGTCGCCTAACTCCTAATCCTAACTCATGATTATTCTATCTCATTGCTAGGCGTGCGCAGTAAAATTATCTGGTATTGCAGGATGCTGTCTCTCACCAAGCAATCATCAGAGTCTCATATTCGGTTCAGCTCCGATCCCATTCGGAGCTTTTTTCTTGCCGTCAACTGCGGCGGCAATGGCGATCATGAGCGCATTATCGCCGGTTAATGACGGATGAGGAAGAAAGAGATCTGTGCGGGGCAATTGCGTTTTGACTTCGTGCGCTAAACGCTCCCGCAAAAGATAATTTGCCGACACCCCTCCGCCGATTGCAATAGTGTTGACGCTATATTGTTTTGCCGCGCGGATTGTTTTATGCACAAGCACATCTACCGCCGCATCCTGAAATTCTTTTGCCATTGCAGGAACAACAGAAGACATGGGTATACTTTTTGGCATATCGCGCAACGCGTAAAGTACCGCGGTTTTTAACCCGGAAAAAGAGAAATTAAAATCTTTTGATAACATCATCGGCCGCGGGAACATTATATCAATACTTTTCGTTTTTCGTTTTTCGTTTTGCATTTTCGCGGCTGCCGCGATTGCCGGTCCTCCGGGGTATCCGAGCTTGAACATGCGTGCAACTTTATCAAATGCCTCCCCTGCCGCATCATCAAGCGTCTCGCCGATGATTTCGTAACTTCCCAATTTTTTCATAAGTACCAATTCCGTGTGCCCTCCGCTGACTAAAAGCGCAAGCGCGGGAAAACGTACGCGGGGAAATTGCACTATTTTTTTATTACGCACCGCATCCGGGACAAACGCTGCGTACAGGTGCCCCTTCATATGGTTCATCGGAACAATCGGCTTTTTCCACACAAGCGAAAGCGCCTTGGCAAAATTAACCCCCACCCAAAGAGCCGGCGCAAGACCGGGACCGTTGGTAACTGCAATCATATCGATATCTGGCGCCTCCAGTAGAAGGATCTTTTTTTCAAATACAGCAAGCAATGCAAGTTCGCGCTCAAAAATAATCTGTAATTTGTTCTTAATACCATCTAAAGGACTTGGACTTTTTACTTTTGAATTATTCAGTATCCCCGCCTTCTTCAACGCCTGCAACGTCAGCGGCACCAGCAGCCGCTGGTGTTCGCGTTTAGCCAAATTCGGCACCACTCCCCCAAATTTGGCATGTAACTTCATTTGTGAAGACACAAAATGCGCAAGTACGCGAAATTTCGGCTGCCGCTGGGCGCCGCTTGTCTCAACAATCGCAACAGATGTCTCATCACAGCTTGTCTCAATCGCAAGTATTTTCATGCAAGGAATTATGAAATAAAAAAAAGAACCCGTCAAGAAGACCGGGCTTTATTATCTAATGGTTCAGATAAAAAAATTTCATCGCGATGATCGTAATACGCGAGCAGATCCGCGCAAGAACGGATATCGCCTTTGGCATGATAGCGAAAAAGTCTGCCAAGCTCTTGGATCAAAAGATCAAATAAATCTCCCTCTACGACGCCCTGGCTGTGCTTGACTCTCCCCATCCATTCGGGATGACCACGCTGATTAAAGACCCATAACTCTGGATTTGCATAGTCAAGTAGGCTTATCAATGTCGAACTTGCCCGGATCTGATGGAAAAATGGGGCGCACAGAATCACTGTTTTCCATCCATGAACACCACAGTGGTACAGAAGCGCTTTCGCCTCCGTGAGGGTATTGAGTCTTTCAGAATCTTCTGAAAGCATATCAATCGGGACAATAGCTTTTTTATCTACACCGTACCCTGCTAGTCGATCGCGGCAGAATTCAAAGCCGCAGTAACCATGCTCCGTACTTCCCCGTAAAACACCGATAATCTTCCCATGCCTCTTGGTAGACAAAAGCATAGCCCCCATCTTGAGATCTTGATCTTGGGTATCAACCGTTCCCCCTACGCAATAAATTGCGTCGGCAAGCCCTTCTGGCGGAAGTATGTCTCCCGTCACGCGCCGCTTGAGCGCTATCAGTTCCTCCGGATCGGCAGTAAAAAACTTGGTGATCTCTGAAAACGATGACATCAGCTATTCTCCTTTCCGAAAAGAAACTGCAATTCTTTTTTGATCTGTTCCGGATTAAAAAACAGTATCGCGTGCAGTCCGGCACGTCGGGCGCCGCAGATGATACCTATTCGTTACAAAAGAAAAAATGCTGCTCCAACTGCTAAAATAAAACCCATAGCTTTCGTCACAGGAAGCTCTCCTGTCATAAAAACCTGATAAATCGCCGGAATGGCAATCTGCACTATAATCATGACAACAAAGAGTGATCCGACCCTCTCAGACGAAACGCCAGCCAGCATCCCATTGAACGATAATAGACCAAGGGCCCCAAAAATACCAGCAAGAACCACCATTAGCCAGTTACCGGCAGGCAACGAGAATCCAATACTTTTGATGGCGAAAGGGAACACCATGATAAAAACTATCAAAGCGAATACAGCAGACGAAACGTTACCGCCCAGACCACTGCGATTCATAAAAAGTGGCCAGACTCCGAAAAAAATTCCTGCCAAAACCGCCTTGATCACCAAATCGCTCATGTATATATCCTTTCGTTGTGTCGCACATATCAATAAAGTTACTTATATAATAATACAAAAAATTATAATAAAAGTCAAGGTCAAGACAGGTAACCCCTCGCACCCCTCTATAAAAAACCAAGTCAACCAGTTGTCATTGCGAGGAGGTTTCCGACGTGGCAATCTGTAGCTCCGAGGTAGAGATTGCTTCGTCACTGCTGTTCCTCGCAATGACAGTGTGAGGGGTTACTTTTTCATCCTCACTCACCATTATCTCCGTCGGTGAAAAGGTATGAAATTTTTTAATCACTGCATGAATAGTTTTTTTCTGCGCTTCATACTGATCCCTCAACACGTAAATATCTCCCACCGATACGTCATCATGATAGCGTTTGAGAATGAACGCGTAATCCGAAAGTGGCGCGGCGGATACGATGCCGAACTGTTTGCGTATCACAACAATAGGCACTGCCGCAAGACCGGAAAAAAGAGAGCCGCTCCCCTGCTCGTCGTCCGAGACTTCAAGAAATTTTCTTTTGGTAAAATGCAAAAATGGCTGAATGCCACGGTCATTAAGTTCTTTGCGTATCTGCTTGAACACGCCTTCCGCCTGGTCCTCGCTTCCCCAGATACGGGCAAGCCGTTTAGCAGGTTCCCGATTCACTAATCTTGCCGACCACGATGACGGATTACGGCGAGCCGCCGCAAAAAGCAATTCAATCAGCGTTGCGTCCCTCATCGCCGCATACCCATCGCGGCTGCTCGGTATCTGATAATCAATTTCTTTTTCGCTGATCGCTTTATGAAAATAATAATCAAAACATTTGACGGTTTTATGCATATACACTTGCGTATACATATTGTAGCGGGCAAGAAGATAGTGCTCAAGCGCTTGGATGCCTGTTTCAGAAACACTCATTACATAGCCGTCATCCTGCTGTATGGTACCCAAATTTGATATAAGCCACGGCAAATCAAAATGCCCGTAGCTCACGCCTGCAAAGTGCGCATCACGAAGCAGATAATCCATGCGATCCGCATCAATGTCGCTTGAAACAATCGTTTTAATAACCCCATGCAAGCTCCGGCTATTGATAGAGGAAGAAAAATGACTCTTCCATGAATCCGGTACATGAATATATTTATGATGAATGAGTGACGCAATAGTTTCTGCTTCTTCCCGCGTAATAACGCCGTTGAGTCCCTCGCTCATTCCCGCAAGAAGAAGAACGCTATAATCTTCATGACGGGCAATACGAGATTCAGTTCCGTGGCGCATCCATTCTTTGGGAATAGCAAGCTCATTTATGTTCGGCATCACGCTCTCGGCAGTGTGGGAAAACGGCGCATGCCCCACATCATGCAACAGCGCGCTCATGCGGATAATCCGTGTTAAAAATTCTTTTTCGCCCGAATTCAATGTGCGTGCAAGCACCGAGTACTCTTCATTCATGAGCAGCTGATCGGCAAATAAAGATGCCACATGCAATGTGCCTACCGCATGAGAAAAACGATCATGCGTCGCGCACGGATATACGGACGAAACAAACCCAAGCTGCCGGATAAACCGCAGCCTCTGCATGTAAGGATGATCCACGATTTCCGCCTCGCGCGAAGAAAGAGCAATTGATTTATGGATCGCGTCGTTGATCGAGATTGTTTTCATAAATATTGGAGTATAAATTTTGAACTTCTTATTCCCCTCCTATCCTAGGAGGGGTTAGGGGTGGTAAACTCGTATATGTTAAAAATTGCAAACCGCCAACCCAAGCACCTCGTCATGCCTTAAGCGAAGCGAAGGACCTCTCTGTTAAATTAAGGTCTAAAAACACAGATCCTTCGCTACGCTCAGGATGACAGAAAAAATAAAAATTCTAAGCTATTCCCTTATGCCTCCTTTATATACCTCAAACCAAAAAAAGAAAGAGATAAAAAAATCCCCCGGTAACCGGGGGATTATTTTTTCTCTAACGTAATAAATGTATAGCAATATTTATTTTTTTCATCAGGTTTGTGCTCTTCATGTACGATTTCACGCCATTCGACATCATTGGTCACAGGAAAAAATGCATCCCCTTCTATTTCCGTATCAATGATCGTCAGATAAATACGCTGTGCGAAGGGCAAAAATTCTCTATATATCCCCTCACCTCCGATGACCATCACCTCTTGCGCATCACCAACAGCAATAAGCGCATCATCACGAGACGTTACGATGCGACACCCCTCGGCACGAAATGACTCATCGCGCGTCATCACGATATTAAGCCGGCCCGGCAATGCGCTACCAATTGATTCAAACGTCTTGCGCCCCATGATGACCGGTTTTCCCATCGTTACCAAACGGAAACGTCTCATGTCAGCAGGGAGCTTCCACGGTATTTTGCCTGCATTGCCGATAACCCGATTTGCTGACATCGCAACGATGAGGGAAATAATCATAGATCAGACTGCCATTTCGGCTTTAATTGACTCATGAGATTTATATCCGATGAGTTTGATATCATCCATAGTAAACGAATCAATATCTTTAATATTCGGAGTGAGTCCCAATTGAGGCAACGCATACGGCTGACGTGATAGCTGCTCCTTCACTTGATCAAAATGATTGTGATAAATATGCGCATCTCCCAATATATGCACAAACTCATGCGCTTGCAAACCGGTAACATGCGCGAATATATGCAGTAACAATGAATATGACGCAATGTTAAAGGGCACACCAAGGAACATATCGCATGAACGCTGATACATTAAAAGAGAAAGTTTATTATTGATCACGCGCAATTGGAAAAATGAATGGCATGGCGGAAGAGCCATCATATCCAGTTCACCCGGATTCCATGCATTTACAATAATGCGGCGGCTGTCGGAATCCTGTTTGACAAGGCGTATAGCTTCCGCAATCTGGTCTACCGTAGTGCCGTCGGGCCGCTGCCAAAAGCGCCACTGTACGCCATACACTCGGCCTAAATCACCCTCAAATTTTGCCTTCGGCTTCCAATACGGCGCGTCTGCATTAGCATCCCAAATCTTGGAACCAAGTTTTTGAAGTTCTCTCACGTCTCCGCTTCCCTTCAAAAACCACAAAAGCTCTGCTTTTACCGAATTAAACGCAAGTTTTTTTGTCGTAACTGCCGGAAAACCATCAGCCATATTATATCTCATCTGCATTCCAAAGACTGCCCGAGTGTTAATACCCGTCCTATTGGCGACATCTTCGCCGTTATCGAGAATATATTGAAGCGCATCAAGATATTGTCTCATAAAAATTTCTCCTTTTGATAATTGTACTATGCTTACTTTCGCATACTGCCAATGTTGAGTCAAGAAAAAACCCTCACGAAATGAGGGTTATACATGGACGATCCTTACAACGGGTCGTACATATGACCATATCAACTCATGCACGACTTCAGGAGAAGCGTCGAACGTATTGATGATCAAACCAGAAGTATTTTTAACTATTTTTGGACTTTGACTCAACTCCAAATATCTTTTGCGAATCTTGGTCAATCGCTCCTCGGTGTCGAAATAATCTTTTTTCCCCTGCTGTTTTGCCATAGTGCGTTTGATACCCACTTCTACCGGAACATCAATAATGAGCAAAAGATCGGGCATGAGAAATACGTCACCTAAAATCTCCTCATGGGCTTGGAGAAGCGGCTCCCAAGGAATATCATCCCCTGCGCTATACGCAAGCGTAGAAAGAAAATCGCGGTCAGCAACGACGTGAACTCCATTCTCAAGATTGGGAATCACCGTATCAATATGATGGTAGTAGCGGTCAAAAATCATCGCGAGCTGAAGAAGTATCGGTAAATTTTTGTATTCATTGCCAATGATTTCATACGCTATCTCCTCAAAGCGGTTAAGATTCGCTCTCTGAAAAGCATTGCAGACAGAACGAAACTTCATATATTCCCCACGATCGAGTAAACCACGCAATGCGCTTGGAGCTTCATCATGAAGCGACTCACACATGTAAATAAACCTTGCAAGACGGCCAAATATATTATCGCTTGTCGGTTCGCGCGTGAGAAACGATGTTATTCCTTCTTTTTGTAAACGATCAGCAAGCATCCTGCTTTGAGTGGTTTTACCCGATCCATCAATACCTTCGAGCAATATAAATTTTCCCTGATACGTATTTTTTCTCATAGCATCAATACCCCTCTCCATGATTAATGTTCTTCCCACACTATATATACCATGCCAATAAATATCAATACATAAGATCTTCTATCCGTCCATTGTAAAAATATCCTAATCCTGATAATGTACATGCAGTTATTTCAATTCTCTGCAAAAAGGAAACGAGATGAATATCGGATGCGATCTTGATGGGGTTATCATTGACCATTCCTATAATGAAGCGCTCATGCTTGCCGAATGCGGCATAATGATCCCTCGCGCAGACATTACGAAACAATGGCTCAAAGAATTTTTTACCCCGGAACAGTATGAGCTCTTCAAACAGGAGCTTTACGATTTCCGCTCATCCGCAGCCCAAGAAATAGAAGGAGCGCTCCGCTCACTCCATGCGTTAACATATGCAGGTCATACTATCCGTATTATCTCGCGCAGAATTCAAAGCAATGACCAAGCACTCCAATGGCTTGATGTCCATGGGTATCTTGCATTTATTCCTCGTGAACAAATTTATTTTGTCCATACCTATGAAGATAAAGAAACAATATGCCGACAACAGGAGATAAATGTTCATATTGATGATTCGCCAGAAGTGTTTGATGCTCTACGCACTCCCCGCCTCCGCATCCTTTTTGATCCTTTTTCCCAACATCAAAATCAACAGAATATTTTCCCTGCTCGATCATGGACAGATGTGTTATCTATTATCACGAGACAAGAATAAACAGCGGAAATTCCGCTGTTTTTTTATAAAAAAATCCATATTAATAACCCCTTACATTCCTAAAAAAATTCCGAAGGCTGTCATTGCGACGAGGCTTCTGACGAAGCAATCTTATCTCTTTGCCAAGATATCAGATTGCTTCGTCACTGCTGTTCCTCGCAATGACAGTGTGAGAGTTTATCCGTATTACACTGACAAAAGTTTTATTTTCCCGCAATATGATAACAATCAATAAATTCCTTTACCGATGATTCGAATTCCTCGATACTTCCATTATTTTCGATTGTCACGTCAGCCATCGTCTCGCCAATATGCCGAATGGAGGTTTCCGTAGGCATTTGCTCTTGAGCGACAAATTGCTCCCATGTCATCCCGATCTCATCAGATTTTTCCGCCCTTTGTGACGAGCGTTCAAAACGGATTTTTTGGTCTGCGGTGATATATATAAGTATACCCTCATACTCGCGCACCAAGGGAATCTCTTTTTCTTTACGCAAACCATCAAGAAGAAAAATATCCGCATCAATTCCCTGAAGACGCTTGCGCATTACCGCAGTCAGCAATCCCTCATCCTGAAACGTATCACGAAGCACTGTTGCCATTGTCGAGATATTTTGCCGCGATTTTTCTTTTCCCAGCAAGTCGAGGATATCACAAAGCACATCCGAAAATCGGACTGATACAAGACGTTTGTTAGGCAGGAGCTTTTTAATTATTTCCGCAAAAAGTCCCTTACCCGCTCCTTTTTCCGCCACAAGCGCGATAGTTTTCATATATCTTTTCCTCGCAAAGGCAATAAACTCAACTCGACCGTATAATACCAAAAAATACGGAAAATACAATCCAAACAGATACACGGCTTAAAAAATAAAAGACACCCCCCCTCAAAAGGTGTCTGATGATAACATTTCTGCAACGTGCTGTTTAATACAGCGTGTTCGGATCCACCATAACCCACGGCTGCCAGCTTGAGGATTAGGATCGTAATACTGCGTGGCCCGCAGGAGAGGATTTGATATGAGAGTGGCTTGCGCAACGTACGCGTATTTGAGTCCGCTTCCGTTGTCGTAGGCAAATGGCATCATCCAGTAGGTAAACGTACCGTCGCTCCATGATGACCCTACATACTTATAACATACGCGCTCTTGATATTGGCGTTGTCCTTGACGCTGTTGATCATGTCAATCTTCGCGCGGTCGGCTTGGTATTGGTGACCGGGAGTAAGAATGAAAAGATTGGCGTTGGGAACGAATCCATATACTGCGTAGGTTTTTCCGGCTTCAAAGAATACCTTGGTAATCGGCATGTATGATTATTTCGTCACTTCTATCCCCATACTCCGCGCCGTTCCCATTACTATCTTTTCTGCCGCTTCGATTGTATCGGCATTAAGATCTTCCATCTTGCGCTCCGCAATTTTACGCACATCTTCTTTTGTTACCTTGCCTACTTTTTGTTTATTGGGCGTTCCGGATCCTTTTTCCACTGATGCAAACCGGCGCAACAGATCCGAAGCCGGCGGGGTTTTGAGTTTAAATTCAAACGTGCGATCCTCAAAGATCGTAATTTCCACCGGTACGATTTCCCCTGCCATCTGCCCGGTCGCATCATTGTATCTCTTAACGAAATCACCGATGTTAATGCCGTGAGGACCCAACGCAGTACCCACCGGCGGAGCCGGCGTAGCTTTCCCCGCGGGAATCTGAAGTTTAATAACTGTTTTAATTGGCTTTGCCATAATGGTTTATAAGTTGATAAGTTGTAAGTTTTTAAATTTATTCTATTGATGAACTGTTCAAAACTTATAACTTAAAAACTAACTTACAATTTTTTAATCTGCAGCGAGTCAAGCTCTACCGGCGTATCACGACCGAATACATTCACAAGTACTTTAAGCTTGCCCCTCTCCTGGTCAACTTCGGATACTTTGCCGTCAAAATCTTTAAATGGCCCGTCAGTAATTTTTACCGGATCGCCTATGGCGACCTCTATCTTAAATTTCGGCTCGTCGCCTCCCATGCGTTTCAAGAGCACCTCTATCTCTTCTTCCGACAATGGAGCCGGCGTAGTGCCCGCGCCGACAAATCCGGTTACGCGCGGGGTATTGCGCACCACATACCACGAATCGTCCGTCACGATCATTTCCACAAGCACATAGCCCGGGTATATCTTCTCCTCTACCACGCGGCGCTTGCCGTTTTTAATTTTGATTTTTTTTTCAATAGGAACAAGAACGGTAAAAATTTTATCTTCCATTCCCATTGATTCAATTCTCTGCTTGAGATTCCTTGATACAGCATCTTCATACCCTGAATACGTATGGATCGCATACCAATTTCTCCCGAATTCCGATGTTTGTTTTGGCATAAATAATTTATACTACAAACTTTGTTAAAAGAGCTTTAAAAATAAAATCCGCACCTCCAAGAACGGCTGCGAGCGCAAGGCTTATAGCAATCACCGCCATGGTATAGCGGACGGTTTCCTCGCGGGTAGGCCATGTTACCTTTTTAAGCTCTGTCCGCGATTCTTTGAGAAACGTAGCAAGATTCTGAAACATATGGATATACTATCGTTATTTGAAGTATTTTAAAAGGCCCGAAGGCCTTCTTGTATGATTGAATGTATTATATTCCTCTGATTATTCTTTGTCAAATGCTCCGCATTTGAATTACGAAACTACCCAAATTGTGTCATTGCGAGGAGGTTTCCGACGAAGCAATCTCTATTTCCAATGTTGAGATTGCTTCGCTTTGCTCGCAATGACACGAGGGAGATGAGTTTCGTAATTCAAAGTAATTGAATCACGATAAGGTTCAAAAACACTCTTTAAGAGGGGGGATCAACGCCGAGCTTTGCCGGCGTTGATCCCATATACTGCCGCCGTCAATCATCGGAAGAAAAAAACCGACTTAATTCAGCATGCATCTCTCTCAGCCTCTGACTGATCATACCTCGTGCATACGCTTCTTCTTCAGGATCAAGGCGCTCTAAAAGATCAAACATATGATCATTATGCGCCTTGCAGCGCTCCTTGCTTGCCTCGATAGTTCCCATGGGATCTACAAGATCAAAAAAAAGACGGGGCGCATCTTGCTCAGATAATCCTAAGAGCTTTAACTCTTCACACGCCGTTACCTGATTCGTATCAATCGTGGTCTTTAATTGGTTAAATTCACCTGCCAAGTCTTCAATAAAGTCATCTACCAATTCTTCAATTTTTTCAATGTCCATTGATATATTCTCTTCAAAAAAAGGTTTGGAAACATGAAAATATACTCATGTATAACTATACCATAATTATTCCCGCAATGTACGCAACAAAAAAACGAGTAATTAATCTCGTTTTTCGCTGGTGAATATTACTCATTTTAAATATCCAAATTCTTCACCGCTTTTGCGTGGGTCTGGATAAATTTCTTTCTCGGCAAAACTTCATCTCCCATTAAAATATCGAAAATACGATCAGCCTCTGCCCCGTCGGCAATCGTGATCTGGCGTAAAATACGCACGCTCGGATCCATGGTCGTTTCCCACAACTGGCTCGGATTCATTTCTCCCAATCCTTTGTATCGCTGGATCTCGATTCCTTTTACTTCCGTTTCTTCATCTACCTCTTCGCCTTTGGCTGCCGCCTTTTGTTTTTTATTTGTAAGTTTTTGCAGCCGAAATTCTGCGACAATTTTATCTTTTTCATCATCCGCATACGCATACCGCGCATTTTTTCCAGACTGAATTCTATACAACGGAGGATTGGCAATATACAGATACCCACGCTCGACAATGACAGGGAAATGCCGGTAAAAAAGCGTCATCAAAAGTGTGCGAATATGTGCGCCGTCCACATCGGCATCGGTTGCAATAATAATACGGTGGTACCGCAGGCGCTTTTCATCAAACGCATCCCCGATAGCAGCGCCCAGTGCGATAATTAGCGACTTAATTTCTTTTGACGCGAGCATCTTATCAAGCCGTGCTTTCTCAACATTAAGAATTTTACCGCGCAGCGGCAAAATTGCCTGAAACCTGCGGTCACGCCCCTGCTTGGCCGATCCTCCTGCGGAGTCTCCCTCTACCAAAAATAATTCCGACTCTGCGGGATTTTTTGACTGGCAATCCGCGAGTTTTCCCGGCAACATCATGCCGTCGAGTACTCCTTTTCTCAATACCGTTTCGCGCGCGGCTTTTGCGGCTTTGCGCGCTTTTTGCGCAAGAAGACCCTTGCCGATAATTATCTGCGCATCGCGCGGATACTTCTCAAGCCATTCTTTCAGCGACTCTCCTACCACCGTTTCCACGGCAGTACGCGCTTCCGGGCTTCCCAATTTTGCCTTTGTCTGACCTTCAAATTGCGGTTCCGCCAATTTGATAGAAATTACTGCGGTAATTCCCTCGCGCACATCATCGCCCGTAAGCGTTTCGTCTTCTTTTTTAAAATAGTCATTTTTCTTGGCGTAGTCATTGAGCGCGCGCGTCAATGCCGTGCGAAAACCGGTTAAATGCATACCGCCTTCTCCGGTATGGATATTATTAGCAAATGACACTTCTTTGCCCTGAATATCATCCGTGTATTGAAATGCCGCTTCCACAAGAACTTTTCTTCCGGCGGCATCATATTCTTTTTCCACATAAAACGCATTGTCATGCTGCGCCGTCTCATTGCGGTTAAGATATGTGACGTACGACACGATCCCTCCTTCAAAATAAAATCCATACGATGTTGAAAGATCAAGTATATCTTTTTTTACGTCACCGCGTTCGCGCTCATCACGAAGCATGATCTTAATACCTTTGGAAAGATACGCCTGCTGACGAATGTGATCCAGAATGCGGTCCCAATTAAATTCGATTTTTTCAAATACGGTAGCATCAGCCTGAAACGTAATCGCAGTCCCCGAACCGCCGCACTTGCCCACCTTCTTAACCGCATAGTTTGGAACCCCGCGCTCATATTCCTGCGCATACTGCACCCCATCACGGCACACTTCCGCTTTCACCCATGTTGAAAGCGCGTTTACCACCGACACGCCGACACCGTGCAATCCTCCTGATACTTTATACGCTTCTCCGCCGAATTTCCCTCCGGCATGCAGGGTGGTCATGATTGTTTCCAATGCGGACTTTTTCGTTTGCTTATGCACATCAACGGGGATGCCGCGGCCGTCATCCACCACGCGCACACGGTTATCCGCTAAAAGCACAATGGAAATATTTTTGGCAAAACCCGCCATGGCTTCATCCATCGAGTTATCAAATACTTCCCAGATAAGATGATGCAGTCCGTCCACGCCCGTAGACCCGATATACATTCCCGGACGCTTGCGCACGGGTTCCAATCCTTCAAGCACGTAAATATCTTTAGCGGTATATGACCCGGTTTCTTGCGTATCAGCTTTTTTCTTTTTTGGTTCCTTTTCTACCATATTTTAAACGAATTGCGCCTCTTTTGGAGGCGGACAATGAGTATTATTTCGGAGTGATTTTACTGTCTGATAATATCCACATTATAACAAAATTACACAGGCAATACAAGCATAAAATTACCATTTAATTCATTGACGCTTTATCTGATGTCTGCTGCATTCAACTTGCCTCAAATAGACGGGACGTGCGTACACAGACCGCGGCGAACGACTTTACCCTATTACGTTGATGCGTTGAATGCGACGCCTCAAACCAGGGAAAGTTGAAAAGGAGAACGCCATGTCGGAAGCAACAAAAGACCATATCCTTGAGTATTTAGAATTCATAAATCCCTCACCTCTCTAGGAGAGGGATTTTTTACATTAAAAAAAGCTTCTCTCGTATGAGAGAAGCTTTATATCTTTATGGTTTACTTTTTGTCCTGCGACAGATCAGTAAGAATATCTTTATAGATCCTGTCGGCAACGCTTTGATAGATGTGCTGAATCTTGAGATAAATCACATCCCATATATCTTTAAGAAAATCATGCACAAGTCTCCAAAGCAGAAACCATGGCCAGTACGTCACCCATGTGAGTATTTTACCCTTATACGAGCGCACTGAGAATTTACCGTCCACAAACTGGGGGTATGAAAATCTGCATTGCACGATCCATCCTTCCTCCACCGTTTTATCTTTATTGTTACCAGTGGGTGTCCAATTCTTGAAAAATGCCTGTTTCTTGCTATTGTATTCCTCAACAACCCGCCTGCATAAGCGCGGCAACTCGTAGTATCGGGAATACAAAATACCAACAGGAAAATACAGCACAAAAAAGACAAGTGTCCATATCGGATGATCTCCGATAAACTGAAAAATTGGAATCTTTCCGAGGAACTGGAGTATCAAAAGAAAAGCCAGTATCGCAATTGTGAAGTAACCCCCGGATTTCTCATATGCAACCAAGGTAAGCATGAGAATTACCAGAGCGATTGCCGGATAAAACACCCAGAATGCAAATAATACTCCCAGTGATCCAAGATCAGGCAACATGTCAGCTTCCTTTCTTATGAAAAAAGAACTGTTCTTGACCTATTTGTTTATACAAAATAAATGATCCTTTGTCAATGAATTACAAAATTTCCGCACGGTGCGGAAATTTTTTTGTTAGCTTCTTACGTCCCAGCTTTTATTTTTCAGAGCCTCAATAATTCTTTTCATAAGCGCGTCCACTTCACTATCCTCAAGCGTACGCTCCGGTGATTCAAACACCAGATGAAATGCCAAACTCTTTGTTTGAGCGCCGCGCATATCTTCATCTTGAAAATAATCAAAAAGATCCGTATTAATCAAAAGTTCTCCCCCTGCTGTTTCTATTACATTCGTAATGCTTTCTGTTTTCGTATTGAACGGAACCACGATCGCAATGTCACGACGCACCGCCGGATATTTTCCTACCGGATGATACTCCTGTTCACGCTCGGCAAACTTTTCTATCTGATCAACAAAAAACTCCGCTGCGACAATGCGCGCTTTTGATTTTATCTGTTCGAGAATCTCCGGATGAATTTCTCCGATCATGCCAATTAATTTTCCTTCAACTTTTATTTCTGCCACACGGTATGGATGAAATATCGCCGTGTCGGAATTACTATCATGCGCGATCGTATCGTCATAACCGTATTCTTCAATCCCGAGAGATTCCAGCAAATCATCAACCACACCTTTTAACTCATAAAATTCATCATCACCTTGAGCACCTTTACGCGCCAACACAAGGATAAGATCTTTACGCTCATGAACGGTTTTGCCATTCGCGATAAAACTTTTTCCCATGCCGAACATCTTGATACTGTCTGTATATTTCACATTTTCTTTCGCAGACATGACATATTTAATCAAAAGTCGAGGTACGAGATAGCGCTCATCCGCATTCATAGGATTTTCCAGCTCAACTAATTGTGAGCCGGAAAGATAAAACTGACTTAACTCCTGCTCACCCGTAAATTCATAAAGCTCTGCTTCGATAAATCCGGCAGTGACAAGACCGTCCCGCATCTTTTCCTGCCAAAACAATTCATCATTTCTCTTGCCGGGTGCGAGCGATACGTCAGGAAATTGTGCCGTGATATTTTCATAGCCGAACAATCGCGCTGCTTCCTCAATCAAGTCTTCTTCTATCTTAATATCTCGCCTCCGTGGCAGAACTTCCACAAGCATATTATTCCCTTGTTTTTTGAATGAAAACCCGAGGTACCTAAACACGCGCTGATAAAATGCAGATCCGTTTGCATGCCCGATAATACTATCTGCATGATCAGGACGGAAAAGAATTTTTGTTGACACTGCTTTTTCCGGATACCAATCATAGGCAGACCCTATGCGTCTCGCGCGCGCAATTTCTTCCAGAAGTTCAGTCGCGCGTTCAAGCACCTGCAATGAAGCAGAAAAATCCACACCAGCCGCATACAGCTTTGATGCCGCGGATGCAAGACCTAGTGATCGCGAAGCACAATATATCCGCACCGGATCAAAAACCGCTGCCTGCAAAAGAATCACTTTCGTTTCCTGCGTTATGGCAGAATTCTCTCCTCCCATGATCCCCGCGCAATCAATAACGCGATCTCTGTCTTGAATAATAATGGTGCCCTCGGGCAATGAACGTTTTACCCCATCAAGCGTTGTCACTTCTTCGTTTCTTTTTGATTCGCGGATAACCATCTGCTTACCGATTATTTTTTCCGCATCAAATGCATGCAGAGGATGTCCGGTTTCAAGCATGATATAATTCGTCACATCCACGATCGCGTCAATCGGCCGAAGTCCGCAGGTAATCAGCCGATCCTGGAGCCATCGCGGAGACGCGACAGATGCCGGTATTTCAATTAATTGAGCAGTATAACGAGAACAGAGTTCGGAAGGAAGTATATCAATATCAATGGCAAATTTTTTTGTCACAGCCGGCATTTTTATTTTGAATTCCTGGAACGGCGCATTCGTGATGGCGGCAATCTCGCGTGCAAGTCCCCAATGACTGCCCGAATCGGTCAGCCTATTGGCAGTAATTTTTACATCAAGCGCATAGTCATTGCCGACTTTTTCCACCGATTCCATCTCAAACGAACGCAACGTCAAAAGCTCCGCCAATTTTTGCGGCGTCTCTTTAAAACCGATGATATCCTTAAGCCAAAGGTAAGAAAACTTCATAGTTAAAATTGTTTCAAAAATCTTATATCCCCCGACCGGAAGAGCCGAATATCCGGAATGTTATACTTCATCAATGCCACGCGATCAATGCCCATGCCGAATGCGAATCCGCGCACATCTTGAGAATTGTACCCTGCCGCTTTAAACACATTCGGATGCACCATGCCCGCCCCTGCAAGCTCAAGCCATCCGGTTTTCTTGCAAATTGAACATCCTTTTGCATTGCAATAGACGCAAGAAATATCCACCTCAAAACTCGGCTCCGTAAAAGGAAAATAACTTGGACGCAGGCGGATAGTAATACGTTTCGTAAATAGGCGCGAAAAAAACTCCTGGATAATTGCCTTGAAATTCGCAATGGAAACATTCTTGTCCACCACAAGTCCTTCAATCTGATGAAACTGAATATCATGCGATGCATCAGTTGCTTCATAGCGGTACACGCGACCCGGCACGATGATTCGAAACGGCGGATTATGCGTCTCCATATACCGCACCTGCACCGGTGATGTATGAGTTCGTAAAAGCAGTCTCTCTGATTTTTTTCGCTTTTCATTTTTCGTTTTTCGCTCGTTCTGGCTGCCTTGCAGCCAGAAAGTATCCCACATCTCGCGCGCCGGATGAGACTCCGGAATATTCAATGCGTCAAAATTATAATATTCGGTTTCTACTTCCGGACCCTCGACAATTTCAAACCCCATGGAAACAAAAATATCCGTCATCTCCCGTGTAATTTTCGTCAACGGATGCAAGTGCCCAATTTCTCGCCGTATACCCGGGCGCGTAATATCCACCCATTCTTTTTGTAGCACTGATTCACGCAGTGTTTTTTGCAACACCGATGCGCGCGCATCAAGAAGCACAATAATTTCTTGCTGAAGATTATTTGCTTGCGCACCGATTTGTTTTCTATCTTCCGCAGATAAATCTTTCAAGGAACGCAAAATACTTGTGAGCGCTCCTTTTCTCCCCACATACCGGATACGCAAATCCTCTACCGCTTCCGGCGTATCTGCCTTATCTATTTCCGTAAGCGCATTCTCACGTATGCGCGCAAGATCTTTTTCCATATATAGTAGATTATAACCGCAAGCGAGGAGAAAGTGAAACAGCAGTTTCATTTTCTACGAGTGCCACGGGTATATATGCTTTTTGCGTATATACTTAAAAAATTGGCTGAAACAAGAGATATAATTATTTCATCAAAGATTCTCTTTATCGAGTATATACCGCATTCCGTATTTTCCAAACAAAAAACACCCCGCTTGAGCAGGATGTTTTTTGTCTGTATCATACGACAGGGAAACCCTCTTTCCTCTTAGGTTAAGGCGCCAAATTCCCCATTGCTTTCCAAACACCCGGGCTGCCCCCTTGTATGCACATCCAGCCCATCACTCCGCCGGCAGTGGCATAGGAATTGTATACGACATCGCCGCGAGACCATGTACCTTGCGTAGGCGCAAGATAACTCCAGTGGACAGTATTGCTACCAACTCGCTCCACAGGCTGTATGCCACCACCATCGGGCAGAAAGGAGACTCCCCACAGAGTTGTGCCAGGGGCAAATTTCGCCTGACCTGGCGCTGTAGCAGTATCAATAAGATATGAGATGCTTGGCTGGAAAGCTGTGGGTTCACCTCCAGTCGTTCTAAAAAGGGTCATGGGACCTGCTTTAATTGACTTCAAATTACCCAAGCCATCATAATACGTATTCCCATAGAAATTCAATGCAGAAACAGCCCGCTGATACGCTATTGAACCGCAACTGGCATCAGATGCATTTCCGCCGGTGCAGATAGCTATTGCGCCATTCTGTTCCTGCGCCGCCACTTCTACGCCAGGAGATAGCCAAGAAGGTCCAATATCAGTACGCGGAGGAAGTCCAACGGCAATACGTCCTCTTGTGGAACCTCTGGGCATACCAACATAGCCAAGCTGGTTAGTAATAGCAGTTCCCGTGAACGTAGGGATGAGACCCGAGCTATGCGTCATGAAGCTGACGCCATTATCAATGACAATAGAACTATTACTGGCATTCACCTCAATATTACCGAAGAAAACGCCGTCAAGATTAAGCGTATTCGCCGAAGACCATACAATAGATTTCGGCGTATTGGCATCAGTCATGTCCCCTGAATAGTGACGAATGCCGGTGACAACCGAAGTCGCGCCAATTCCACCGCTCACATCAAGAAAGGGAGCGTGAGTCTCCGACCATGCGCCATAGACTTGAATGCCCCCTACGCCAGAGTAAATATCGGCTTTTTTTGGCTGGCCTACGCCAATATATGCGTAAACAATAACCTGTCCACCGTTCTCCTCAATATTGGCTCCCACATGCCCATTACTAGGAGCAAAGCCATTATTACTTGCGAGGAGGCTATATAAGTCCACTACAGCATTGCCTGAATTGACGAACACTCCGGCGGAGGTGTTTTCAGACACGGTTGCGTTATAGATCTCAATGGAGGCGGTATCTGGTCCGTTGTTTGCGTAGTCCCCGACACGTATGCCGACATCACAATACGACGCATCCAGATTCCTTGCTTCAATCATTTTGGCGCTTGAGTTTGCTGCTCCATCTCTTCCGAAAGCAAAACCGACAGTTCCTGCAGTATTCCGACAATCTACACTAATATTTTCAAGATTTATATCAAAGCTGTAATCGAACAAAAAGACATTTTGATTAACAGGCCCATACCACTTAATTAACGCTTTGCGTTGCTCGCCAGAATTCCTGTTGAAAGCATAACGAGTGGTGGATGTGATACAGACATTCCACTTTTCTGTAAAGTCTAATGTTCTTGAAACCTTATAGAATCCACCTACCGTAGACGGCGTTGGGAAATAGATACATCCTGCGCCTTTGTTATAATAGTATCCGCCGCTGCTATCAGTACCAGGGATAGCGTTGATTGCCGCCTGAATAGCCGCCGTATCATCAGTTACCCCGTCACCCTTTGCACCAAAATCTTTAACATTATATACAAGGTCTTGACCCCCCCCTCCTCCCCCGCTCGGCCATGTAGTCTTACATACTCCCGACATACACAGCCCCGTAGAGGCATTAATCTGGCCGTTGACATCAAGTTTGAAATTTGGATTCGTGATCCCAATCCCCACATTAGTCCCATTGTCATAG
>OBEQ011720634.1_pt1 | contig 42154 bp, 52 predicted proteins | sample 1670901 | NCBI WGS metagenome assembly OBEQ01 (sample SAMEA104232315, study PRJEB22302) | groundwater metagenome | biome: forest; feature: aquifer; material: groundwater | place: USA | collected 2011-08-07 | depth 5.4 m
AAAAAAGCACATGGCGGAGAGTAAGTTTGGAGCGACCATGCGGCTCGGCGCATACAAGGCGATTTTGAAAGAGGGGACGATTGCCCGCCGCGCCTACGGCGCGGCCGAAATTTCCGAACGCCACCGTCACCGCTACGAAGTCAATCCAGAATATATCGCCGCGCTTGAAAAGGCCGGTTTAATTTTCTCCGCCACTTCTCCCGACAGTGTTTTGATGGAAATTGCGGAGTTGCCACGCAAAGTGCACCCGTTCTTTCTCGGCAGCCAATTTCACCCAGAATTTCAAGCTCGGCCTCTCTTGCCGCACCCACTCTTCACAGCGTTTTTAAAAGCGGCCGCAGAATGTGGTAAAATCAAGTAGGGCATTATTAATTTTTTTTATTTATTTACTTAGTATGAAACATGAGCAATTTGAGGGGGATTCTCAACAGGAAGGAAATAAGGAGAGAACTGAAAGAAGAGAGGTTCTGATTCTAATAGAAAAGATTAAGGACCAGAATTTGAAAGACCATGCGTTTCGTGTTTTGGATTCCGTGGAAGACGCTACTCGGTCCGGAAATCTTTCTGCTACGGAACTTGCAGTTGCGTTGCCAAATCTTTTATTTGCGATGAGTGAAAAGCAGAAAAACGCGACGGGTGTAGAGCTTATCGGAGGAGATGATATGCGGCACTTCCGTGATTTTCAGACAATAATGCAGGATTGGCTGAATGAAAAAAGAGCTGAAATAAGGCCGGCGATGACCGATGAAAGAATTCAGAGATTCAAAGAGAGTATGCAAGAGAAAATGAGCAGAGGTAATTTTGATTCGGCTCGTGCATGGTTGAGCTATAATGAAATTATGTTAGAGTTTCAGCGTAAATTGGCACCAGGGGAGCGTAATTTAACCGAAGCAGGAATAGAGGCAATGGAGCAGTTGATTGTGCAGTTTCGCCAGCAGCTTGAGAGCCAATAATCTTTGGTAATCATTCCAGTCCCGAGGACCTTAAAATTATTGTAGACAGAAAGGTGGAGGCACCGACAAAAGAAAAACAGTTGGAGTTGGCAATTAGAAGTGCGCAAGATTTCAGAGAGTTATATCGGATTATACAGGAGAACGGGGGTGTGCAGGGAAACCAAAAATTGTATACGGCGGGAGAGTTGTTTCCACTGATTGGCCGAGTGAGCAAGGGCGAGAACCCCAATCTTGTGACAAGTAGTTTTGGTCTGCGGGCCAAAGTGCTGGAGTTGGCCAAGATGGAGCAACTACGAAACGAGTTAGCCGAGGATCCGAAATTCAAACTGAAAAAATTGCTTGACAACATAAATCTCAACATCGGCCACTATCAGTTTGAAAGCCGCAGGCAAGGCCAAAGTCTGGAGCAACTGGCGGAACACAAAACAAAGATAGCTGACTTGGAGAAAAGAAAGGCAGATGTGTTGGCCCAGATTGGTTCTACCAATTAGTTTCTTCATTCTCACATTCTTAAGAATGTGAGAATGAAGTTTTTACCTTCTGCTTTTTAATTTCTACTTTTCTCACTATGTCTATTGGTGCAGGAATGGCGCTTTCGAATGTTATTGAAGGCTGATATTCCTGACTATTTGCGCGTCAATAATCGGCTCCTCCGCCTCGCGGATGGCGCCGTAGATGCGTATCGTGTCGCCTTCAAGATAGCGTTTGATGGATATCGATTTTCTTGCTTTGTTTAGAATCGGCGTGTTGCCGGTAAGAACTACCTTATAGTCTTTGTTTTCCGTATTGACGTTGAGTGTCGGCGGATTTTCCGATGAAATTGATTTTAATGCGCCTTCAAAATTTCTCGGCACAAAAATATTTTTATCTATGTAAATCACCACTACATTGGCGTCAATAGTTTTGGTCGTATGGTCATAAGTTCCAACGACATCGGTAACCGTGTCACCATTCCTGACCAGGTCGGGGTTGATGGTTCGGCTGCCCTTTCTGATTTGGGTGGCGCTGCCGGTCTGTATCGTGAGCTCGTCGTTTCTGGTTCTCAAAATAAAGCTTTCTGTAGTTGAACCCATGCCGGCGATAGTGCCTTTGAAGCTGGTGATTTCTTTTTGGTTTGAGAAGTCAGTGATTTTAGAGGAGATGACGCTTAAGCTGTCGGCGCCGCTTTCAATTTTTCCTTCAATGTTTAAAGTGTCGCCTGCGGCAATTTGGTCGAGCGCTATTTCATCGCCGAATCGCCTGAAGGTTTTGGTATTAGTGTCAGTCTTGAGGAGTATACGGAGAAACGCCAGGCCGACATAATAGCGGACGTAAAAACTGGTGCCGGCAATTTGTATCACTTTTACCTGTCGGACACTGATGTTGCCGTCCTTGTCAATGTGCAAGTCTTGCGTGGAGTCATCGGCGGGCACGCTGTATGTCGCCGCGTGAGCGTAGGAGGATACTGCCGCGATAGAAACGGAGAGCGTCAGAGCGAGCGCAAGTGAAAGTGTAGTTTTGGGTTTCATAAGTAGAGAGTCTTTATAGCATAAAAACTTATAATGAACAATCCTGTTTTTAAAACGCAGGCCCCAGCACTAACTCGCTCAAAGCGAGTTAGTGCTGGGGCTTGAACAAAAGGCTTTTTTCCAGTATCTTTAGTTTGCAAGATTCTAGAATCTAGATTCAAGATTCTGGACTCTGTTAGATTTTGCGGGATCATCTAATCGGTAGGATACACGACTCTGAATCGTGGCATCTAGGTTCGACCCCTAGTCCCGCAGCAAAAAAGCCGAAGGCGCTTTTGATGCGGGAAGGAAGCGTGACTTTCGTCTAGGGGGAGAAGAGGTTGAGTATATCGCGCGGAGCATGGCGAGCACGATACGAAACCTGTACCGTCCATGTAATGGAAGAGTCCCTAGTCCCGCAGCCAATTTTTGCTCCTTGGAATTCCAAGGAGCAAAAACCCTCTGTGTCTCCTGAACAAAATCCGAACTTTTTTCCAAAACAATCCGAGCGAGGACTAATCTGCGCGCCTCGTCCGCTCCTTACAGGAGCAGTACACCTTTCGCATTTTGAGTACAAAACGCTCAAGGTCCTGCGAAGCTCCAAGTATTCGCTTCTCACCCTGCGGTCGCGGGAGCAAAAACCAAAAATTGTCCTTATCTTTCTTCTTTTCCTCGGCGGGGGGGGTGGGGGGGGAGGGAGCGTGGGACGCTTCCGCAAGACTCCCGATAGAAAATCTTAGCGCTTCGTGCTTTAGATTTTCATCGTACAGCAAATTCCGCTTTGCCGGGCCAGAAATTCACTCAGCGCCCCGCTGAGTCTGCTTTGCGGGGCGCGGGTGGTATACTCTTAGCTATGAACTATCAAGACATCAAAAGTTTTTTGCCGCGCATAATACCTGCTGGGATTGTGTTTATTGTGCTTGGCGGTTTTCTCGTCTATGCGCTTGTAAAAATTTCTACATTAACAGAACACACGGAGTCTCTTGCGGCAGAGCTGGCATCTACGACCGCGAGCTTGTCACGGAATACAAGTGAGCTTAAGCAAAATCTTATGGAGCTGCGCTCGCAAACCACTGGGCTTTCCAACACGCTTTCCAGCACCCAACAAAACATTGATGCCGTTAAAACACAGGTTGGCGGCGTCGAACAAACCGTCGGTTCCATTTCCGGCACCGTCGGCACGCTTCAAAAACTTTCACAGATAGACCTCGAACTTCTAAAAAAATACTCCAAAGTTTCGTTTCTGAACGAAAATTATGTGCCGGCGCATCTCGCTGATATACCGACCAATTACCTATACAGCACGACGCGTTCCGAACAATTTCTCACAGGGGCCTGGCCGTTTCTGAAAGTGCTTTTGGACACGGCAAAAGCTAGCGGGGTCACGCTCTACGTCGAATCCGCGTACCGGTCGTTTGCGGAACAGCAATCACTCAAATCTTTGTACACAGTCGTCTACGGCGCCGGTACCGCCAATTCATTCTCTGCGTACCAGGGCTATTCAGAACATCAGCTTGGAACGACAGTGGACTTCATCACTACCGGCACCGCTGGCCAGCTTGACGGTTTTGACAACACGCAAGCCTACCTGTGGCTCGTCGGGAACGCGTATCGTTTCGGTTTTGAGCTTTCTTATCCCAAAGGCAATAACTACTACGTCCCCGAGCCGTGGCACTGGCGCTTCGTCGGCGTAAAGCTTGCCACTTATCTTCATGATAACAAGCTGAACTTTTATGGCATGGACCAGAGAGACATAGATACGTATCTCGTCAATATTTTTGATTAAACAGAACTCTCAACAGTGTGATATACTAATTTATGTCGCCGCGTTTAATAGGACATAAGCCGCGTTTCAAACGACAGTACGCGGCATGATTCTGCGGGATCACATAATTTTATAAAATTGTATGAAAAACACTCTTATTGCACTTTTAGTTGTTTTGGTTGTTGGTTTTGGGGCGTACTTTTTAATTCAGAGTTCGTCTAGTAAGGTGCCTGTAACTCCAGAGAAGCAGGGGATAACAACTGACACAAAGCCCGCAGACAATACACAAAAAGCGCCGGCGCAGACAGCGCCAGTCGATAAGACCCAAACAGTTATCGGTACATCAGTCGGAGGAAACAAGATTACTGCCTATCACTACGGCGAGGGCGCGAGCGAGCTTCTTTTTGTCAGCGGCATCCACGGCGGCTATGAGTGGAACACAGTTCTCGTTCTCTACCAGCTTATGGATTATCTCAAGGCAAATCCAGACGTTGTTCCTAAAAATGTGAAGGTGACTGTTATTCCGGTTTTGAATCCCGACGGCTTGAACAAGGTTGTCGGCACGACAGGAAGATTTTCACCAAAAGATGTTTCTTCATCACAAGATGTAGTAGTATCGGGCCGTTTTAACGCAAACACCGTAGACCTCAATCGAAACTTTGATTGTGATTGGCAGGCTACGGGCAAATGGCAGACTAAAACCGTGAGCGGCGGAAGCGCGGCCTTTTCCGAGCCGGAAAGTCAGGCCATAAAGAATTACGTGGAAACAAACAAGCCAGCCGCGGTGGTTGTATGGTACAGTGCCGCCGGCGGCGTGTTCTCATCAAATTGTCACAGCGGTGTTTCCACGCAGACGAAGACCCTCACCAAGCTTTTCGCGGATGCTTCCCTGTATCCCGCGTACGAGAGTTTTGATTTCTACGCAATCACAGGAGACATGGTAAATTGGCTTGCTAAAAATGACATTCCCGCAATCAGCGTGCTTCTCACGAACCACACAGATACCGAGTGGACTAAAAATCTAGCCGGTATTTCAGCTCTTCTCAAGTACTATACTAAATAATGTCCGCTCTTTTTAGAAAGCCTCTTTTTGCAATAGTTCTTTCTCTTGTGGTGCTTGCTGTAGGTGTGTTTGCGTTTTTCGTTGTGCACAAGCAGGCACCGGAAATTTTACCAACAAAAACAATTGAGGCACCGAAAAATCTTGGACGGAAGCACGAGGTCATCGGAAAGTCTGTGGAAGGGCGCACCGTTGACGCTTATACGTATGGAACCGGAAAGACACGTCTTGTATTTGTCGGCGGCATGCACGGAGGGTATGAGTGGAACAGCGTACTTTTGGCTTACGCGTTCATGGATTATGTGGATAAAAATCCCGCAGTTGTTTCGGACAATTTATCTGTTACCGTAATCCCATCTCTTAATCCTGACGCGGTGTACAAGGTGGTTGGCAAAGAGGGCCGTTTTGTTGCCGCGACTGTATCAACCGACACAAAACTCCTTGCCTCGGCGCGTTTTAACGCCCACGGGGTTGACCTCAACCGGAACTTCAACTGCAACTGGAAGCCCACGAGCATGTGGCAATCAAAAATAGTGAGCGGTGGAAGCGCAGCCTTTTCTGAGCCGGAAGCGAAAGCTCTTCAGAGTTTTGTCTCGGAAAATAATCCGGACGCTTTTGTTTTTTGGCACAGTCAGGCCAATGGTGTTTATGCATCAAAGTGTCAGAAGAGCATTCTTCCAGAAACACTCGACGTAATGAATGCGTACTCGCGCGCGTCGGGATATCCGGCAGTTAAAACATTTGACGCGTATGAGACGACCGGTGCCGCCGACGACTGGCTCTCTTCAATCAACATTCCGGCAATTACCGTTGAGCTTAGAACTCACAAGAGCATCGAATGGGAGCGGAATTTAGCCGGCATCAAGGCGCTCCTTCTATACTACGGACAGAAGAAGGAAAAAGGGCCAAAGGCCTTTTATTCAAAATAGCTTTCCACTCAGATAATTTGAAAAAAAGGGGGAGCGATAGTTTTGAGAGTTTATGTTAGAATTGGTTCGAGACGACTAAACCAGTACCGATACAGACCGGTAGTAATTCTGTCAAAGTACCCTTGTTGCAGACATATTTATATTTTTCTTGTCTGCCCGCCGAAGCCGTTGCGGCTTCGGCGGGAGAGCGCGCGTGTTTTTACTGTTTAATCTTTTTGCAGTAATGGAAAAGCGGGGCGAGGGTTGTTTGTAATAAGATAGGTGCGCTATGCTTATTGATTTGATATAATACAACCATAAAACGGTCGAGATTAAAAGCTTAAATTTTCAAATATTATGTTCAAGAAAATTATCACCGTATCCGGAACCTTGCTTGCTCTTCTGATAGCGGTATCGGTATTTGCAGAGACGGCGAATACGGCCGCCTCGACAGCGACCAGCGCTAAAATCGCCTGCGTGGGCAAGGCAGTCAATGCTCGCGAGGCCGCTTTGGACGCCGGAGTAGGAGTTCATGCCCAAGCTGTTGGGGCCGCTTACAGTGCTCGAGCAACCGCGCTTGGGCAAGCTTATGCCACCGGAAACGCGAAACAAGTCAAAGCTAGCGTAAAATCGGCGTGGTCTGCGTTTGGAAGCGCTATGAAAGCGGCGACGAAGACATGGCAGAGCACTCGTACTTCCGCGTGGTCGCAGTTTCGAACTGCGGTAAAAGCATGTAAAGCTCCGTCAGACACTACCGATACAGACAATTCATCTAATGAAGCGAGAGGGCAATAAAGTTTGGCCTCGTCCTATCCCCGCCGCAAGCGGACGCGGTATATGGCGAGGCATCGGGGCAAACTTTGTTGCAGATGAGTCGGCTCCACAGACAGCGGCTTTGCCCTTGCGGATTCATCCCCGCGGCTCTGCCGCGGGGATGAATCCGCAATTACAATAAAGGCTATTTACCATTTGATTCAACTTCACTCGACCGCCGTGAACGAGCGGTTTCGTTGACGCACCACTTGAAATGTGGACAATTAAAGTGTTACTTCTCTGCGCAGTGTGCTATAATTTCGTGGCCGTGATCGCGATATATCCTAGATTTATGAAACTTTTTGTAATTGGGGCGTCTGTTTTGCTTGCCGTTATGCCTGTTTCTTTTACGTCGGCAGCCGGTTCCGGAGCCAAAGTGTCAACCGCGCCAGTTTCAAAAACCGCAAAAACCTTTCTTGGCATTCAGCTGGCCTTTGAAAAGATGGGCACTGTGAGCAAGGTCTATGTCCATACCAATGACACCGTCCATAAGGGCCAGCCGCTCGTTGAGCTGGACGCTTCCGAAGCTCGCGCCCTTCTTCATCAAAGCGAAGCAGACCTCGCTCTGGAAAAAATTAAATTTGACCAGATGCAGGGAACGCCAGAGAGCGGTAGCGCGACTTCAGATTCTATTCGTCTCAATAACGCCCGAGACGCGCTTGAAAATACTAAGCAGAGTGTAATTGATGTGTTGGAAGACGGCTACACCAAAGCCGAAGACGCGGTCAGAAACAGAACCGACCAGTTTTTTTCTAACGTAAAGACCATGTACCCGCAGGTCATTTTGTTGGGGGTCGACGCGAACAGTAGATCCATACTTTCAGCAAAACACATCACTATGGAAAGCCTCTTTGTTTCCTGGAAGTCTTTTCTTGATGGTCTGACCGCCGCAAGCGATTTGTCGGCGGCCATGGATACGCACATAGCCAATTTGCTCCAAGTTCGAGATTTTCTTGATTCCGCGTCGGTCATGCTTAACGCCGTTAACTCTGACCCGAATGTCTCCGCCTTGACCTTGCGAAGTTGGAAAACGGACGTTTACACGGGTCGGGCGAATGTCAACACCGCTCTCAAGGACACCATTGCCATCAAGATGAAACTCCGAGAAGCTCAAACCCAAGTGGCTCTGCAGGAGGTCAATAAGGGGAAAAATGCCTCCCTTTTGCAACAAGCTCGCGTAGAGCAAGCGCAAGCCAAAAAAGAACTTTTGCAGGTAGCTCTTAACAAAATGACCCTTCTCGCTCCGGCTGATGGCGCCATTACAAAAGTGCTGGTTTCTCCTGGTAGTGTGGTAAAAGCAATCAATCCTGTTGTGTATTTCAAATTCGCAAGAGCGGTATTAATAGCTCCCGTTACAACACCATGACATTGTTTTTATTTAGAGGCATATCACAGGGCTATGGTTGAGCTTCATCGTTTGAAGTTAAGTTGTTTAATAATTTAATTACTATGAAATATAGACCAAAAGAAATAAACATTCTTAGAGCGAGCGCACTGGCGATTGGTGTTGCCTCGGCGGTGGCGTTCTTGCCGGCGCTTTTAGCCTCCGCCGATGATGCCGCCGATTTTACCAGTGATGTCGGTCAGGCCAGACAAGAGGTTGACCAGAACGTAAACGCTCAGGCAGAGCAGACGGCCGTGGTTGACGGGGAAGACCAAACAGCCGCCAGTGTAAGCAACGACGGGGCGACTAATGAGGCGGATGTATTTGCCACTCCGGCGGAAGCGGACGGCAACAATAATCAAAATGGAGATAACGGCACGAGCGTGCTCGACACTTCGGAGACTGTCGATGTAAAGGACGCCGACGACCTGTCTACGCAGTCATTAGACGTTATTTCCTCTCAAGACAATGAAGACCAGACGAACCAAGCTGAGATTGACGCAAACCAAGGGGACCAAGGTTCGGTCGATTCCTCTGGCGGCGACCAAGGCTCAGTTGACCAAAGCTCAACTGACCAAGGGACAATAGACCAAAGCCAGCCAGACCAAAGCACGCAGGATGTTACCCCGGCTGATCAAGGCTCCACGCCCGCTGACCAGCAGTAACCTTAGAAGAAATCATATGAAAAACAAAAACAATATCTTATCGCTAGTTGCGCTTATAGTGATTGTGGGCGCAGTGTTCGCTATATATAAGTTCGGCGGCACCGGTTCCGCCTCGGCTCAAATTAAAAGCGTGGTGATATCTCACGGCATTGATTCTCAAGGCAATCCGGTTGGCGTTGCCACGGTCTTTGACCGCACAAAAGACAAAACCGTTTACGCGGTGCTTACGCTTGCCAATGCCACCAAACAGACGAAAGTCGCCTATACGCGCTTTTACAACGGCAAGTATGTGGACTCCAAGGTTAGCATGCCGGGAAAGACAGGCGCGTTTAAATTCTTCTTCAATTTCGAAAAAGGCGTTGGTCTGTATCCCGCGGGTAATTACAAGGTCGTAACCTATGTCGATGGGAAACGTTCTTTGGAGACGGCATTCGCGTTCAAGTAGTCTTATTTAATATTCTCTAAATTATCTATGGCAAGAAAAAATTTATGGTTTAGAACGCTGGCGCCCGCTCTGCTTCTAAGCTCTCTGCTTCTCTCTGGCGTAGCGGCGGCAATGACTTCCAATACCGGCACGAGCATGCAGACTGTCAAAACTACGAAAAAAACCAGCGGCATAGCGAAGTTCGTCCTTGGGGGTTCAGTTAAAGCAGCAACGGATGCTACTCTCTCAATTCATGTAAAGAGCGCGAGCAAAAATCTTTCTGTGTTGGTGAATACTGACCAAGTGCTTCCGATTACAAAAGTAACCAAAGTGACCCAGAACGGGAAGCGTGTACTTTTGAGCTCGTTAGCACAGAACAGTAAGGTGAGGGTCTTCGGCACTTACAACAATAAGTCTAAGACAGTTAACAAGGTGCGCTGGGTGAAAGTGATGAAGTGAGCGTAATTTTGGTGTCCAGACAGAAAATCGCCTCTCAATGGGCGATTTTTTGATTGGCGCACAAAATACTTCTATTTAAACGAGCACCGCTATTTGTCTTACCTTGCCTCGTTAAACTCTTAGGGCTGGGGTTGAGAGGCGCTAATTGATTTAAAACCATCAATGGCAGTCTTGATGTCCTTCTGAGCGGCCACCAAGTAGCTGTGGGACTTCTGGAATTCAATCTTGCTTTGTTCCAACGCCACACTGTTTTTGTTGGCCTGAGTGCTGTCACCGTTATCCGGCTTGACCGAGGCGCTGATTTGTCCCGCGAGCCCTAGCTGCGCAACCGCGTAGGAAATTTGCAGATTCATATCAGAGAGCGCTCCTTGAACAACGTCCGTATTAAATCCCATGCTTTTCAGAATAGAAACACGTGACTGGAATCGAGCGGCCAGTTTGTTCATCAGAGCCGAAACCGCTCCCAATTGGCTGGCAAGCAAATCAGCCTTTATGACTGTCGGAGCTTGGCTAAAAGCCGCGGCTTGATTGCCGGCCACTTTCATTTGCGCGTTAATGGCGGCCGATTCTCGAGCAATAGTCGCGTCCGAAGCGTCGATTAGAGGCGTTCCGTCGGCGTTGCTTAAAACTCCCGCTCCCTGCGCCCCTTTAGTTGTCGCCGCGCCGCCTCCCAAGAAGCCGCCGCGCCATAGACCCAAAAACACCGCCGCGATTACCAACACCGCTATAACCCACTTTGCTGTACTAGACATATAAAAATATTAATAATGAGCTGATAAAAGTACCCTTTTATTATACAGCATATGGTCTATGTTTTGAAAGTGAACAGGTGTGAATTAGAAATGGCTTACTTTTAAACATAATTTGTCTAAATTATTTCACTTCAAGGAGCGGCAGGGTCACAACCACCGTCGTGCCTTTGCCAAGCGCGGACTCGATTGAAACGGAGCCGCCGTGCCGCTCAATAATTTTTTTGGCGATGTAAAGCCCCAGCCCGCTTTCATTGGGCTCGAGGGAAAAGGCGTTTTTGCCGCGGTAAAATCGGTCAGAGACGTAGGGCAAATCCTCCGGCGCGATGCCGATGCCGCTATCTTTCACTACGGCGAGCACTTGGGCGCCGTGCGGCACGAGCTCAAGGGAGACCGTGCCGCCGGGAGTGTAGCGGATGGCATTGTCCAAAATGTTTGAAAGGGCCGCCTTGAGATTTTTCTCGTTGCCGCGAACTAAGTAAGGACTGGCGAGCGTCGACTCAATCTTAACTTTTTTACGCTTGATGTTGTACGAGAGGTCACGCAGAATATTTTTTAAGAGGTCCGCGAGATTGAGCGGACGCATTTCTCCCCGCAAGCCGGAGAGACCTTGTTCGGCGGTGGCGAGCATTTCATTGACGATGCCGATGGCGGCATCCGTTCTCTCCTTGATTTCTTCCACAATCGAAACGGTTTCCGCCTTAACCAGCCCGCCGCTTTGGATATTATCAAGCCCCCAACGAATGCCGGAAAGCGGGGTGCGCAGTTGATGCGAGGCGACCGTGACGAAATCAGTTTTTAATTTATCGAGCTCGGCCAATTCTACAAACTGGCGCGTGGTTTCCTCTTTCTCGAATTTCTGCCGCAGGGTTTCTTTAACGATTCGATACAGATAAAAAGCGATGAGAGCGTAGAGCAAAACGCGGATGGCATGTTTGACAATTAAGGCAGAATCGTGCCAGTAGGGCAGGTCGGTGAAAATGAGAAGCGTCAGCCCTGCTGTAATGAGAATGCCGACTTGTTTTGTCGCCCGCTCATCAAGGTCAACGACCGAAACCAAGAGCGGGAAAATCAAAATGAAGGTAAATGGACTCTCCGCTCCGCCGGTGGCATAGAGGGCGAGAAAAAAGAAAATGATAAAAGCGTAACGGTCAACGGTAAAAAAGATTTTCTTTTTAAAGATTGACTGCAGAATGAAAAAAATACCTTGCTCTAAAGCCAAGCCGACAAGCGACCAGACCAGAAATTCTCGGTAGCGAATCCACGGGAAATAATCCGGAAAAGAGTTGATGAAAAAAGCTAAGAGAAGAAGCGTCGTGAAGCTCGTGGCCACCACCGCCAAGTAGTAGCCGTGGAGTTTGAATGTTTCCGGCTGGTTTTGCCTGGGCTGGTTTTTTACTGATGAATCCATGCCAAGATTATAGCATCCAAAATGAAGCAGTGAAAAACGGACAGGGCAAGCCGCTGTCCGTTGTAAAATTTGCGCCGCGAGGCCGCAAGTAAAGCTCCCCGCCCCCGCCCGCCGCGGGCGGGGCTTCCTGAGAATTTAGAGGACTAAAGACTAATCCAATGACTTAAGGTAATCATTGAAAGCAAGCGCTTCTGCCGGGTTAACATCAAGGCGTTCTGCCATACTGATTATCAGCGATTCTTCCAGTTTCGGTTCATTCCCGCATTGCTTTGCGAATTTCTCTTTGTTCGCTTTACACCACATAACCGCTATTACCTCCGCGGCTGGACGCGGAAAACTCTTTCCGATATGATTCCGCAAAAGCGCGTTGAGGAATCGTCCCATCAAAAGAGGATTAAAGCGCGTCAATTGCGCCACTTCCGCCGCCAGCTTCCGCGATTCGGCGCTGTCCGGTTTGACTCCGGCGCACTCTATCCGGTACCGCAAATACCGAAAAGCAATTCTAATCCACCCTTTTTTACATGGCTGCTGTTGCATTTCTGCTCCTTTCTTTTCTCCGTGAAGGATTTTTACTTACTCCATTTAAACACGGCGGCTTATAAAGTCAAGGAATGTAATCAGACCCGCCGCGCGGCGTTTGAAGAAGTAAAAAGAAAACCGCCGTTTTTCAATGCGGCGGTCGGCTAAGTCTAATGATTGGGTATTTTCCCTTTCGCGCTTCAGCCCTCGCGGCCATCAGAAGCTCGTTTGCCTTGAGAATCAAAGGGTCGTCGGTGATAGAACTAGACTGACGCGGCGGATTTGAGATTTTAATCAGTTCAAAACCTTCACCCCAGTCTCCGCTTGAAACTCCCTCAATGGTTGAGGCAATGGGAGCTTTTTGGCTCAAAGGTTTAAGTACTACGAAGAAGTTTGTCCGTCCTCCTTGTTCTACGGTTTCTTTGACGCCCGCTTTGTAAAATCCAAGCTCTCCCTCGTAGTAACGAACGTGGGGTCTTGATGAAAACAAAAAAAGGCTCGCGAGGGCCAAGATTAATATTAACGCCACGCTAATAAATTTTTCTCGTTTTTCCATGATTTCCCTTTCGCATCAGAAATTTTTTAGCTGCAGAATTGAGGCAGAAAACATTTCCGCCCCAAATTCCGGAGCCAAGCTCGGTCATTCAAAGAACAATAAATTCTCTCAAAAATAGTCTATGGTGCGATTCCTGTCAAGTTAATGAAAAAATCGCGGCCGCTTCCATGTTCAATATCCTCATAGTGTTGTAGAATTACAGTTATAGATTTTTACTCATGAAGCGTATTTTTAAAATTATCGTCATAGTAGCGGCGCTAGGCGCTCTGGTCTGCGCCGGCTACTTTTATCGCCAGCCGCTCCGGATGCGTTTGGAGGGATTGATTGTTGACATTCAATCTCTCTACGCTCCATGCAAAAAGCCTATCAGTTATATGCTCGGGAGGTTTGATACTCGTTTCGGTCTCTCAAAGGCAAATTTTTTGAGCGCCCTCAAAGAGGCCGAAATGATATGGGAGAAGCCAGTTGGTCGCAACCTTTTTGCCTATGCGCCGGAGGGACATCTCAAAATCAATCTTGTTTACGACTACCGTCAGGAGGCGACCAGCAAGTTAAAAAGCTTGGGGCTCTCGGTTGAGGAGAGCCGGAGTTCGTATGACGCGCTCAAGACAAAATACGCGGAGCTTAAAACAAAGTACGCGCAGGCGAAGGAAAATTATGCCACTGGCGTCGCGGCGTTTAATGAAAGAAAAGTCGCCTACGACCAGCAGGTGGAGTATTGGAACGCCAAGGGCGGCGCGCCGCGACAAGAATACGCCCATTTTACGGATGAGCGAGCGGCGCTTGAAGCGCAATTACGGGAGCTCCAAGCGCGGGAAGCCAATGTCAATGAGTATGTCTCTCAAATCAACGCGCTCTCGGTGGTGCTAAATGGTCTCGCCGATTCGCTTAATCTCACTGTCGATAAATATAATACTGTCGGCGCCTCGCGCGGCCAAGAATTTGAAGAAGGTATCTACAAGAGCGATGGATTCACCGAGGAGATTGATATTTATGAATTTAGCGACCGCGCCAAACTGGTGCGGGTTTTGGCGCATGAGCTTGGACATGCGCTCGGTTTAGAGCATGTCGCTGACCCGAAAGCCATCATGTACAAACTCAATAAAAGCGCCAACGAAAAGCTTACAGCCGCCGACCTCTCCGCGCTCAAGGCAAAATGCGGCATTAAGTAGGCCTCGTTTGGCTCGGGGTGCCGATTGACAGGGGCAGAAATCGTGCTAGACTACCCACTGGAAACATAAAATAGAAAGGGTACTAATGAGCATTTTTCAATACCTTGCAATCTGTGCCACTATCGTAGTTGTCCTCTTCGTCGTTTCCGTCCGTCACAATTTATACTGGCGCTGGAAACTTAGCCCTTATCGATATTGTTTTCGCCCTTGGCTCGTTACGCAAGAGGGAGTAGTCCTAAAAGGCCGAAGACTTCGCTGGTACAAAAAATTGCTTCGGCTCGAAACCGAGATAAGAAAATGCAATCGGGCAATTAAACACGATTGCGATATGGCAAAACAATATCGATTAGCGCGAGAACGCAACGAACGCGCTCTGCAGTACAACGCCCTGATGCGGTATAGTGGCTATATTTTTGCCGCTCACCAATTTCTGCCTACAGGCGAAGAACTGATGCGGCGAAAGTTTCACTACGTCGAGACAATTAAGCCTAGGCGCCATGTCTAAAGGTTTCAAATCACAAAGCTCGCCCCCGCGAGCTTTTTGTTGACAAAAATACAGTTTTCCTATATACTGCAAACATAACTAAATCTCAAAGGTTTTGTCGTTGGGAGCTTCTCCTACCCTAAACTTACGAGAACTGGCCACATTTTGACTTAGGCCAGAGTTTAGGTAATAAGGTATGTATAACAAAAATTTCAACAGCAGAAGTTCTGGTTTCCGGCCTGCCGGTCAGGTTCCAAGGAGAAGCTCATCTTTTGCAGGACGAGCTTCCTTTCACGGCGCGCGTCCGGCACAGTCGCGATTCGGCGCGGCAAGATTTGGCGGCGGACGAGGCCGCGGCAATTTCGGCCGAGGTTCTCGGGGCGAGCGCATTGACCCCGCTAAATTTATCAACAAGGCCATCATCACCGAAGAAGTGGAACACTTCAAACCCGAACATCAGTTTACCGATTTTAAAATTGACGAGCATTTGAAGCGCTCCATCATAGAGAAGGGTTACAGCACCCCGACACCTATTCAGGACCGCGCTATTCCGCACATTCTTTCTGGCGCAGACATTGTCGGTATCGCCAACACCGGCACGGGCAAAACCGGCGCCTTTCTTGTTCCGCTCCTACAGAAAGTTCGACTCAATAGTAAAGAGAAAGTTTTGATTCTCGCTCCGACGCGCGAGCTTGCTATTCAGATTGACCGAGAGCTCAAGGAGTTTGTCCGCGGCATCAAATCGGGCGCGAAAGTTTTTTCGGTCTGTTGCGTCGGCGGGGCGAATATCATGCGTCAGATTGCCGAACTTCGCTATCCATACAATTTTATCATCGGCACTCCGGGGCGACTCAAGGATTTGGTGGAGCGCAAGCGCATCAATCTCGCCCTATTTGCCACCATTGTCCTCGATGAAGCCGACCGCATGCTTGATATGGGATTTATAAACGACATGCGCTTTGTCATGGAGCGGATGCCGAAGGCGCGGCAGACGCTTTTCTTTTCGGCGACCCTTTCTCCGACCATTGAAAAACTGATCAAGGAATTTCTCCGCGAGCCTGTAAGAATTTCTGTCAAGACACGGGACACCGCCAAAAATGTGGAGCAGGACGTGGTGCGTGTACAGCGCGGCACAAATAAGATTGATGTGTTGCATGAACTTCTCAATCGCGAAGAGTTTAGCAAGGTGCTTATCTTCGGCCGAACCAAGCACGGCGTGGAGAAACTTTCCAAAGAGCTGGTGCACAGAGGTTTCAAAGCGGAATCAATTCATGGCAACAAAAACCATTCCAAACGTCAGCGCGCTCTCGGACTTTTCAAGGACAATCATACACGGATTTTGGTGGCCACCGATGTGGCGGCGCGCGGGCTTGACATCGCCAATGTATCGCATGTCATCAACTTTGATTTGCCGGCGACCTATGATGACTATGTGCACCGCATAGGCCGAACGGGTCGGGCTGATAAACGGGGGAAAGCGCTTACTTTCATTGAATAATTATGCGTGGTAATTTTAAACCAGTAGGCAAAAGGACTTTCCAGCAAGGGGGGAAATGGGTGGAGCGGCCGCGTAAAAGCGAGGTGCTTATTTGCGTGTGCGGCAATAAATACTTAAAAACTCGGGAGAAACAGTGTGTTTGCATAAGATGCTTGAGCCACGGCGTGCCGCCGACGAAAGTTTAATTTAGGCGAGCAAAACCCGCCCCGATTCGCGGCGAATCGGGGCGGGTTTCTTTTACTTGAATACTTGATGGTGTTAGAATTTAGGCATGAAAGAGAATACAAAAACGGAAGTAGCTTTGTTTGGCGGTGGTTGCTTTTGGTGCACCGAAGCGGTGTTTAAGATGCTTCGGGGTGTTAGTAGTGTGTTGCCCGGCTATTCCGGAGGCACAACCAAAAATCCCACGTATGAAGAGGTTAGTGGCGGCCAGACGGGACACGCCGAGGTGATTCGCATTGAGTACGACCCGACGCTTGTCCGCTATCGCGATTTGCTCGCGGTCTTTTTCGGTAGCCATGACCCGACCACCATGAATCGGCAGGGCAATGACATCGGCACGCAGTATCGTTCGGTGATTTTTTATACCACGCCGGAGCAGAAAAAAGTGGCAGAAGATTTTATAAAAGAAATCAACGCTTCAAATTCACCCTCCCAAGTTTTGTCTGACAAAATTTGGGAGGGTGAACAAGGTGCTCCCGTTGTTACCGAGCTGGCGCCGCTCGATACGTTTTACGAAGCGGAAAATTATCACCGCGATTATTTCGCCACTCACTCTGGAAATCCCTATTGCGAAGTCATCATCAACCCCAGACTGGAGAAAGTGCAAAAACAGTTTGCGGATTTGCTAAAGTCGATTTAAGAATAAAATGAAACTTGTAATTATATTCGGACCTCAAGCAGTCGGTAAAATGACGGTGGGTCATGAGCTCGAAAAAATTACCGGTCTGAAGTTGTTCCATAACCACATGTCAATTGAGTTTGTTTCCCCTTTTTTCAATTACGGTACGGAAACAGGCAAGAGATTGGTGAAAATGTTTCGAGAAGAAATATTCAAAGCGGTTGCCGACAGCGATTTAGAGGGTATGATTTTCACTTATTTGTGGTATTTTGATCAAAAGACGGATTCTGATTATATAGAAAATGTGGTAAAGATTTTCAGAGAAAAAGGTGCCGAGATATACTATGTGGAACTTGAAGCTGAAATGGGGGAAAGGATAAGGAGGAACAGAATGGATCACAGACTGAATCATAAGCCGACAAAGAGAGATATTTTGTGGTCGGAAAGCCAGCTCAAAAAGAGCATTCAGGAACACAGAACGAATTCAAATCTAGGTGAAATTAAGGAGAAAAATTATTTTAGAATAGATAACACAAATGTTGATCCCGTAACAGTGGCTCAAAAAATTAAGAGTGCATTTAATTTGTAATGACTTAATTGCAGTAATTTCTAAAATTAGGCAAAAGGAAAAATTTATAAACTCAAATTTTTAATTTTACAACTATGAAAGACATGCCGAAGACAGAAGAGGAGTGGAAGAAAAAACTCACACCCGAGCAGTACAGAATTTTGCGCGAAAAAGGTACGGAGATGCCGTTTAGCGGCAAGCTCCTGCATGAGAAAAAAGATGGCATGTATACTTGCGTCGCTTGCGGCAACGCACTTTTCTCGTCGGACGCCAAGTTTGATTCGGGCACTGGCTGGCCGTCGTTTGACCAAGCGCTCCCCGGTGCGGTTCGCAATGTTGCTGACGGAGGACGCACCGAAATCGTCTGCGCCCGTTGCGGCTCGCACCTCGGCCATGTTTTCAATGATGGCCCGACCGAAACCGGCAAACGCTATTGTCTAAACTCGGTTTGTCTCGAACTGGAAGAAAAGAAGTAAGTTAGTGTAAGGCAATAGCGTATAATGTAAGGTATGCGAAAGTTTTTCCTCCTTTTCATTTTTCTTTTTCCAACCGGAGAGGTTTTTGCTGTCGCGCCGAGCATTATGATTTTTCCGGATAAGGTCATTCAAGGTGAGCCTGTGAAAGTGGTCGTGGAGAGTGTTTCGGGCTCGGCGGCAATTTCCAAAATTTCTTTTGACGACAAATCGGTCGGCGTATTTTTGTATCAAGGGAAAACCACGGCGTTTATCGGCATTGACCTCAAAAAGAAGCCGGGCGATTACAAAGTGCTTGTTGAGCTTTCTGACGGAAGTACGTTTGAAAAAATTATTTCGGTCGGTGAGCGCAAGAAGATTGAAACTCCTCTCGGTATTCCCGAAAAGCTTGGCGGCAATACGCCACAAGCGGCGAAGGCTATAGTAAGTTCGCTTGCGCAAGAAAACAATTCAATTTATTCCGTCCGAACCTTTCCCAAAACATTGTGGACTGAAAATTTTCACTTTCCCATTCCCGACCCAATAGTTACAGACTCTTACGGCTACTTGCGGCAAACTGTCGGCTACTCCATCACCCACAAAGGCACCGACTTTCGGGCGAAAGAGGGAACGTCTGTCATGGCGATGAACCGCGGCATCATTCGGCTCACTCGAACATATCAAATTTATGGAAAAACAATTATTGTTGACCACGGTCTCGGCCTCCATACGATTTACATGCATCTTTCCAAAATCAAAGTGAACGAGGGCGAACTTGTTGGTCAAGGACAAGTTATCGGGCTTTCCGGAAAAACCGGCTACGCCGAAAATCCGCACCTTCATATCAGCGTTTGGATTGACAAGGTTTCGATTGACCCCATGAAATTTATGACATTTTTCCAGTAAGACGCCTCTACAAAGCCACATAATTATCCCCTGTTTTTTTAAGACGGTTGGACTGATGTATTGTATAATTACAGATGAGCATTAAATGGCTCGGTCGTCGGTTTTAATTAAGTAAGAGCGAAAGCTCTAAAATAAGTATGAAAGGACTACACATGGTAACGTTTATCCTCATTGTCATCGGAGGACTAAACTGGGGTTTGGTTGCGCTTGGTTATAATTTGGTTGATAGACTTTTGGGAGCAGGTTCAAACCTAGCAATGATTGTTTACGGACTGGTCGGTCTGTCGGCGGTTGTGGAAATTGTGACGCACAAGAAGAATTGCAAGAATTGTGCCGCTGGTACTGGCATGTAATTTGAATAGCACTCAAACAAAAACTGCGCCCCGCAATGCGAGGCGCAGTTTTTGTTTGTTCCTCGTTTTCTCGGCATCATGGTATACTGGAAAAGTTTTCGGAATTAAATATCGGAATTAATTATCCACATGAACAGCATTGAGGTAAAAAATCTCACGAAAAAGTTCAAAGATTTCACGGCCGTCAAGGATATTTCTTTTAACGTGGCCGCGGGAGAAATTTTTGCCTTCCTCGGTCCAAACGGCGCGGGCAAATCCACTACGATAAAAATGCTGACAACACTCTTGAAACCCACGGCGGGAGAGATGAAGTTAAACGGCCACGACCCGGTTCACGAACCCGACGCGGTGCGCCACTCGTTCGGTATCGTGTTTCAGGACCCGTCGCTTGACGACGAATTGACCGCCTACGAAAATATGGAATTTCACGGCGTGCTATACGGTATGCCGAAAAAGCTTCGGCGAGAAAGGATTGACCAGCTGCTCGCGTTTGTTGAGCTGACGGACCGAAAGGATAGTTTAATCAAGGAATTTTCCGGCGGCATGAAGCGCCGGCTTGAAATCGCTCGTGGTTTGCTCCACCACCCAAAAATAATTTTCCTAGACGAGCCAACTCTTGGTCTTGATCCGCAGACGCGTAATCATATGTGGACCTATTTGCAGGAGCTCAACAAGAAAGAAGGAATAACGGTTTTTTTCACCACACATTACATGGAAGAAGCGGATAAGGTAGCACAGCGCATTGCAGTGATTGACCACGGTGTTATCGTGGCTTCCGGCACGTCTGCGGAGCTTAAGGCAAAGACCGGAAAGGTAACGCTCGAAGAGGCATTTTTGTTGCTCACGGGACACGCCATTCGCGATGAAGGAGTATCAGCCGCCGAGGGCATGCGTCAGCATCGGCAAATGTGGAGAGGAAAGGCGAAATAATTATCAATTTTCAATCAAAGCCCGAAATGTCTAAATTTTGAAAATTAAGTCATTGGAAATTTATTGAAAATTGCAAAATTGATAATTGAGAATTAAATTTATGTCAACTATATACATTCTTTGGCTTCGACAATTAAAACGCTACTTCCGCTCTCGGGCGCGTATGATAGGCTCGCTTGGCCAGCCAATTCTTTTTCTTGTAGCGCTTGGTTTCGGTTTGGGTCCAATTTACGAGAAGGCGGGCGGCGGTAATTACATTTCTTTTTTGGCGCCCGGCATAATCGGTATGAGTATTTTGTTTACCGCCATGTTTAGCGGCATTGAGGTGATTTGGGATAGGCAGTTCGGCTTTCTTAAAGAGACGCTTGTGGCGCCGGTCTCCCGTTTCTCCATTATGTTTGGACGCACTTTAGGCGGCGCGACTGTGGCCATGCTTCAAGGCTGTATAGTTTTTCTTATCTCCTTTGCTATCGGCTTCCGTCCTATGTCTGTGGCCACGCTCCCGCTGGCGTTTGTTTTTATGTTCCTTATCGCGTTTTTGTTTACTGCTCTCGGCACGGCTATCGCTTCGCGCCTTGAGGACATGCAGGGTTTTCAGCTCATCATGAACTTTGTCATTATGCCGATTTTCTTTCTCTCGGGAGCCTTATTTCCGTTACAAGGACTTTCACGGACAATGAGCATCATTGCTTCGCTCAACCCGCTTTCATACGACATTGACGGATTGCGCGGAGTTTTTATCGGAGTTTCGCATTTTGGAATGCCGCTTGACCTGGGAGTTCTTTCCGTTATAACTTTGGCGTTTCTTATTCTCGGCAGTTTCCTGTTTTCTAAAATACAGATTTAGCGTTTCTCTCATCAATTAAAAACCCCCGTACTAGCAAGTAACGGGGGTGTTGACCAGGTTCATTTTTTTATTCCGGCAATCGCCCGCTGTACTATATTGCGGTCGGGCCAATGTTTGCAGTCGAGAGTGGCGCAAGCTTTCTCACGGGCCGCTACGGCAACACGCTTTTTGCAAGCGCTACAAATGTCATCGGTATTATACCGCGAGAGTACAGTGGGACAGTAAAGACACGTAGCGGCTTCCTTTCGGCGAATAGGTTTATTGCTGGTTTGCAAATCAGCGAGCGAAAGGGCAACTAGACTCGGGTACAACGAGAGGGAATTTGACATATGATTTTGATTGTTAAATCGGCCGCTTCTGGGAATACTCTATGCCTTTGTATCGCGTTTTGCAATAGGCAGTGATTTCTGTTTTATGATACTCTATTGCCATGGAGCTTCTCCGGGACTTTAAGGCTATAAATAAACACGATGCCGCGCTTGCCGGCGGCAAGGGCGCCTCTCTGGGTGAGATGACCTCGGCCGGTATTCCGGTCTCGAACAGCGAGCGCTTTAAGGTTCAACTGCAAAAAACATAGCATTTTTGAAGATTTCTGTCAAATACCACATAATTTCTCAATTTATTTTGGATTGTATTCAAACGTAAGCTGTGCTTTAATTGAGGCCTAATTTAAAAAATATGGACTACGATATTAAAGACATCAGCCTCGCGCCGAAAGGGAAACTGCGGATTGAGTGGGCGGAGCGGGATATGCCGGTGTTGCGACAGATTCGCGCGCGGTTTAAGAAAGAGAAGCCGCTTAAAGGTTTGACCCTTGCCCTTTGTCTTCATGTAACGACCGAAACCGCCAATCTTGCCATTACACTCAAGGAAGGCGGAGCGAATGTTTTTCTTTGCGCTTCTAATCCCTTGTCAACGCAGGATGATGTAGCCGCGTCGTTGGTAAAAGACTTTGGCATTGCCACTTTTGCAATCAAAGGCGAAGACAGTAAAACCTATTTCAAACATATAAATAGCGTCCTTGATGCCAAGCCCTCGCTGACAATGGATGATGGCGCGGATTTGGTTTCCGAGCTTCATAAAAATCGCACAAAACAACTTCCGAGTATTGTGTGCGGCACCGAAGAGACAACGACGGGCGTGATTCGTCTGAAATCGTTGGCGGTGGCCGGGAAATTGCGTTTCCCGATTCTCGCGGTCAACGAAGCGATGACCAAACATTTTTTTGATAATCGTTACGGCACCGGCCAATCAACGATGGACGGTATTATCCGCGCCACCAATCGTCTTGTTGCCGGCTCCAACTTTGTCGTCGCGGGTTACGGCTGGTGCGGCCGGGGGCTGGGGAGCCGAGTCCACGGCATGGGGGCGCATGTGATTGTGACCGAGATTGACCCGGTCAAAGCGCTTGAGGCCGTGATGGACGGTTTCCAAGTGATGCCAATGAGAGAGGCTGCTAAGAGCGCCGATTTTATTTGCACGGTCACGGGCAACAGATCGGTTGTGGGAGCGAAGGAATTTTCGGTTATGAAAGATGGCTGCATTATTTCAAACTCGGGACATTTTGATGTGGAGATTGATTTGAAGGCTCTGCGGCCGCTCGCTGCGAGCCGCCGCCAAATCCGCGACTTCGTGGAGGAGTTTACTCTGAAAAATGGCAAGCGGCTTTATGTTTTAGGCGAGGGTCGTCTTATTAATCTTGCTTCTGCCGAAGGCCACCCAGCGTCTGTTATGGATATGAGTTTTGCCAATCAAGCTCTCGGTGTGGAGTACATGCTCAAAAATGCCGGAAAGTTTGAGCCGAAGGTGTACGTCATTCCAGAAGCGGTTGACCGGAGAATCGCCGCTCTCAAGCTGGCTTCGCTTTCGGTTTCCATTGACACTTTGACACCGGAGCAGAAAAAATATCTCGGCAGTTGGGAAGAGGGCACCGCTTAAAAGCGGAGCTTTTAAGCCGAATTTCTAATATCTAATTCCTAATTTCTAAACTTTGCAAATCTATGAAACGTGCTCTTGTGGTCGGTTCGGTGGCGTTTGACATGATTTTCGGTATTCATGGCAAAATCCAGGATGAAATTTTGGTTGAAAAAAACGGCAAACTCGGCCGGCAGAATTTGATGTTTACCGCCAAGACTCGGGAGCATTTTTGGGGTGGCACTGGCGGAAATATCGCCTATGGACTCGGCCTTTTGAAGGCACGACCTTTCCTTTTTTCTTTGGCTGGAAAAGATTTTGATGGCAGCGGCTTTGGTCCGCATTTAATAAAGGCCGGTGTAGATTCGCGCTTGGTTATAAACGAAAAAAGTTGGACAGCTATTTTTTACGGCATGTCTGATGAATTGGGACAGCAGATTGGTGTATATCAGCCAAACGCTTATGAAGATATTGACAAGCTCCCGCTTTCCCAAACGCTTTCAAAAAAAGATTTCTCCCAAATCGGAGTCGCGATTTTTTCCGCCGGCACGGGAAAGAGCATTTACCGGCACATGAAAGAATTGCGGGAGAAGCTCGGCGGAAAAGTCATAATTATTTTTGACCCCGGTCAAGTTGTTTCCGTTTTTTACGACAAAAAACTTTTGGAGAAAACTCTCAAATTGGCGGATATTTTTATCGGTAATGAAATTGAGTTCAAGCAACTGGAGTCTATTTTAGGATACAGTTGCGCCAAACTGCTTCATAAAGTCTTGAGGGCTGTTATTCAGACCAAAGGCGAAAAAGGAAGCTTTATTTACGAGCGTAATCGCACCACTTATGTAAAAGCCATAAAAGCCAAAAAGATTATTGAAACTACAGGCGCGGGCGACGCCTATCGGGCAGGGCTTATGTACGGACTTTTGAAAGGTTTGGATTTGTCGGCTTCGTGTCGCATTGGAGCAAAACTTGGCGCGAAGAATGTGGAGACCATAGGAGGACAGGCGTATAAAATTAGTTTGGAAAATGTTGTATAATGTAGCTCATGCCCTATTCATTTTTGGTTTCAAAGAAGTACGAGGACGTTTTAATCAAAAGCTTGCGGTACTCAATCGCCATTATTTTTATTTGGTTCGGGCTTTTAAAAGTGGCGGGCTATAATCCCGTGTTTGACCTGGTGCAGTATTCCATGATGCCGCCGCTCGCTTCAGGCGCAGGTCTCATCGCGCTCGGGATTTTTGAGACGCTCATCGGAATTTTGCTTTTCACAAACAAGTTTCTTTTGATGACGCATACTTTTCTCTTCTGCCATCTCTTGGGGACTTTCTCCACGTTTATTTTCGGCTGGCATGTTGTCTTTAGCCCGCATTTTCCAATTCTTTCTCTCGGAGGCGAATTTGTCATGAAAAATTTGACCTTGGTGGTTGCCGCGCTGGTTGTTCTTGTGCATGAGGAAAGAAGGCTTTTAAGAAATAATACCTAATATCTAAGTTCTAATACCTAATGAAATTTAAGAAGTTTGCAAATTTAGAAATTAGGAATTATCCCGCTTCGCGGGATCTGGCAAAGTCAGAGAAATTTCTTCATGAATAATCCCACAACAATTGTCATTTTCGGGGCCACGGGGGACTTGTTCCGAAAAAAGCTCGCTTTTGCGCTCTACGGGCTTTTTGCACGCGGACAGATGCCTAAAGTTTTTCGAGTGGTGGCTTTTTCCCGCCGGCCCTGGGGACATGAAGAATTTCGGCAGTTTTTGAGCGATACGCTTCGAGAAAAATCGGTAGATATGCCGCCCGAGACGTTAAAAAATTTTCTTGAGCACTTTCTCTATGTTGAAGGCGACTTGGGCAACTTGGCAAGTTACCAAAAAACTGCCGGGCTTTTGGGAAAACTTGATAGCGAAACGGGTGTGTGTATGAACAAGCTTTTTTATCTGGCTACGCCGCCGACCTCCTACGAAGAAATATTGAACCATATTTCTACATCCGGTCTCGCCATTCCCTGCGCTACAGCAAAGGGAATTAGCGAAGTGGGGCCTGCCCCGTTAGAGGCAGAGGCTCGCTTCGATGCCTCGTCGGCTCTAACGGGGTGGACTCGTATTCTTATTGAGAAACCGTTTGGCAGTGACCTAAAGGATGCCCTAAGACTTGACCGTTTGCTCGGCGAGCTTTTTTCCGAGGCTCAAATTTTTCGGATTGACCATTATCTTGCCAAAGAAGTTTTTCAGAACCTTATGACACTCCGTTTTTCAAAGAGCTCTCTTGAGCATCTTTGGGACCGCAATCATATTGATAAAGTGGAAATCAAGCTTTTTGAGAAAGACGGGGTTGTAAATCGTGGGTCGTTTTACGACACACTAGGGGCTTTGCGGGATGTTGGTCAAAATCACGCGCTTCAAATGGCGGCGCTGGTTGGCATGGAGAATCCGGGAAAGATATCCTCCGAGTCGGTGCGGCAGAAGCGGGCAGAAGCGCTCCAAAAGTTCAAGGTTAAAGGCCAAGCTCTCCGAGGTCAGTACGAAGGGTATCAAAACGAAGCCGGAGTCGTGCCTCATTCTCAAACGGAAACCTATTTTAAAATGGAGCTCGCTCTTTCAACCCCGCGCTTCCGGAGTGTGCCGTTTACGATTGAAGCAGGCAAGGGGCTTTCCGAATCAAAGGCGGAAATAATTGTGTATTTTAAAAAAGTTGCTGACTTTGTTTGCCCGCCCGGCGTTCGATGCGAGAAAGACACAGTTATCTTTCGAGCGGAATCTCCTAAGTCGGACAAAAAACTCCTTGATGGTTATGAGAAAGTTTTGCTTGACGCCATTAAAGGCGACCAGACGCTTTTCACCTCCACCGAAGAAGTCATCGCAGAGTGGAACATCGTCATGCCGATTCTCGCGGCGTGGCGCAAAGCCGCCACGCCGCCTCTAAAATATCCTAAAGGCACGATGCCGCAAGTTTGATTTGTTCGATATTTAAAGCGCGATTATGCTTATTTTACCAAAAACCTTTACTCGAGATTTTCCACTCGTTCTCTGCCAAATTTGGGGGCGGAGGTACAAGTATATTTTTGGCAAAGATGTAAAAACTTTTCCAAGAAATATATTTGTTTTTCAGCACGGGCTTGTTACCTTATGTCGGGGTCAAAGTGTAAATTTTGAAATCAACAGTATCTTGCTTTCCCAGCTCAAGTCAGATAAAAATTTTGTTGTCCGGTTAATACATGATTATCTGAAAAAGATTCATGAACTTAAAGATCAATGCTCATTAGATTTGTCGCGCGAAGAGTTTATTGATTTTTTGAGTCTGGTTTTAGATTGCTGGCAAGGATTTTTCATTTCTCTGTATCTGCCGCCAGATGAGAGGTTTACAAAAAGTGATCGGGATTTGGCTATGGATTTTCGCAAAAAAACCGGCGATCTAGAATACGAGGCTTTTAATCATATTGATACCGTCCTCACCCAACTCTATGGTGGCTTGGGGAATTTAGCTCGCTTTATCTCCTTGGAAGAACTTACTAATAATGAAATTCCCAATAAAAATATTTTATTGAAACGGCAGAACAAAAAATTAATACTTGTCGATGGTCAAATTGTGAGTACACCTGAACTTAAGAAGCTAGAAGAAAAATTTAATTTCCAACTTGAGGCAGAAGCAGTTGTAGCGAAGGTTACAGAAATTAAAGGTCAAATTGCCTGTGTCGGCAAGGTGAGCGGAAAAGTAAGAATTCTAATGAAAAATCAGGATGTTTCTCTTGTTGAGAAAGGGGAAGTGTTGGTGACTTCAATGACTGTGCCAACATTCCTTCCGGCAATGGAACGGGCAATTGCTTTTGTAACTGACGATGGAGGGATAACATCTCATGCCGCCATTGTTGCCCGCGAACTCAAGAAACCCTGCATCATCGGCACGAAAATTGCCACCAAGGTTTTGAAGGACGGCGATTTGGTGGAAGTTGACGCCAACACCGGTATTGTGAAAGTTTTGAAAAGAGCACATTAGTAGTTGACAATCAAAAGTATATGTATATACTTTTGTATATACATAGTAACGATTACAATTTATGACAACGAAAGTTCAAAAATGGGGAAATAGTTTAGCAGTGCGGTTGCCAAAAGAAGCCGCGGAGAGCATTGGTTTACGGCAGGGTTCTGTTGTATCTATTATCCGCGGTGTTGATTTGATTTCCATTAAACCTTTGTCAAAACCCAAGGAAACATTGGCACAAATGGTGCGTAAAATTAACAAGCGGAACAGACATGACCTGATAGACTGGGGTAAACCGGTAGGAAAAGAAATATGGTAAAAGTTTCATATATTCCCGATAGAGGTGATATTGTCTGGCTAAGTTTTGATCCGAGCCGAGGGCATGAACAAGCAGGCAGACGTCCCGCTTTGATTTTGTCGCCGAGAAAATACAATCATAAGACAGATATTGCAATTTGCTGCCCAATTACAAGGTCTGTAAAAGGATATTCATTTGAAGTTGAGATTCTGGTTGGTAAAGAAAAAAGCGCAGTTTTAGTAGACCAGATTCGTTCACTGGATTGGTCAGAAAGAAGATGCGAATTTATTGGAAGAGTAAGCGATTCATTGTTGTTGGAAGTTCACGATAAAATAACAGAATTGATCAAAGGTTAGTTTTATGAAGAAATTAAAGATTGGCTACATCGGTTTGGGCAAGATGGGGATGAACATGGTTTTGCGGATGCGCGAGAAGGGTGTAGATGTGTTGGCTTATAATCGCAGCGCCGGGCCGCGAGATGAAGCTCACAAGGCAGGCATTGACGTGGCGTCTTCGGTCAAAGAGCTTTTTGGTAATCTCTCAAAGCCTCGGACGGTTTGGCTAATGATTTCCAACTCGGGAGTTGATGTAATGCTCGCAGAAGTTTTGAAATACTTGGAACACGGCGATACGGTCATTGACGGCGGCAATTCTTTTTATAAAGATTCAATCAGGCGCTCTCTCGAGCTTGAGAAAAAAGGTATTGATTTTCTTGACGTGGGCGTTTCGGGCGGGCCGCGCGGCGCTCGCGAAGGCGCTTGCCTTATGGTTGGCGGCAAAAAGAAAGTGTATGAAAAATACGAGAGTTTGTTTGCGGCTTTAGCCGCGCCCGGGGCGCTTGCATACCTGGGAAAAAGCGGCGCGGGGCATTTTGTGAAAATGGTTCATAATGGTATTGAGTACGGTTGTATGCAGGCGTTGGGCGAGGGCTTTGCTTTGCTACGCAACGCAGATCTACGCGGACCGGACGCGGACAAACGCGGAAAGGAGAAATTCAACTTTGATTTGGAAAAGGTGGCGGCGCTTTACAATCACCGGAGCGTGGTTGAGTCGCGGCTTGTCGGCTGGCTTGCTAGCGCCTATGAGAAATACGGCGCGGATTTGGTCGGAGTTTCGGGGAGCGTGGCGCATACCGGCGAGGGGGAGTGGACGGTTAAAGCCGCGAAGGAATTCGGGATTCCAGTGCCGATTATTGAAGCCGCGTTTCAGTTTCGGGTGGCTTCGGCCAAACGGCCGAGCTATATTGGCCAGGTGCTTTCGGCGCTCCGCAACCAATTTGGCGGCCACGAAGTAAGTTCAAAACTTAAAGCTAAAAGCTAAAATTTTATAGCATGAAAATTTACGATGTGTCAGTGGCATTAAACGAAAACACTGTTATATATCCGGGCAACGTGCCGCTTTCAATTGAGGTGCATCATGAAATGCCGGCGCACACGACTCATCTTTCCAAAATCACTATGGGGTCACATACGGGGACGCATGTGGACGCGCCGCGCCACGCCGTGCGGACAGGCGCCTCGCTTGACGCCATTTCACTGGAAACTTTTATCGGCCCTTGCCGAGTGCTTGACTGCACAGCAAGTTCTGGTTCGGTAACGGCTTCTGATTTGGGGCGGCATGCCATTTTACGAGGCGATAGGATTCTCTTAAAAACCCAGAATTCGCTACGGGGTTTTGAAAAATTTTATGACGATTATGTTTATCTGGACGGCGACGCCGCCGACTACCTCGCCCATTTAGAAATCAAGCTTTTCGGCATTGACTATTTTTCCGTCAAACAGCGGGGAAGCAAGGACCAGCGCCCGCACACTTCGCTTCTCTCAAAAAACATTCCTATCATCGAAGGCCTCGATCTCTCAAAAGTCCCCGCCGGCGAGTACACTCTCATATGTCTGCCGCTCAAATTCACCGGCATCGAAGGCGCCCCCGCGCGAGTGATTTTGATTGACCAATTGTTATGAACCCAATTATTGAAGGCAAGGTTATAAAAGGCGATGGTTATGGCAAAAAGCTCGGTTTTCCGACAGCCAATTTGGACCACAAGCAGTTTGTGAAAGACAAAATTAAATTGCCACTTGGCGTTTACGCGGGTGTGGCGTTTCTCCACCATTTGAAAAAAATCCGCAAGGCGGCCATTGTTATCGGCCCTTTGGACAAGAAAAAACTGCCGAAAATTGAGGCGCACATTTTGGGTTTCAAAGGCCGACTCTATGGCAAGAAACTGACGCTCTACCTTTACAAATTTCTCCGGCCGTTTGAGGTTTTCAAAACCGAAAAACTTCTTGTCGCTCAAATCAAGAAAGACGTGAAGCGGGTGGAAAGGGAAGTTGCAACCCCAACCTTTTCAAGGTAGCATACTTGGGTACATATGGAATCAAAACTCAAAAAATTCGGGCCGTATCTGATTTTTTTTGCCGCCATGCTCTGGGCGACTGATGCGCCGTTTCGACTTCACCTGACGAAAGATTTGTCTAGCAATTTTATCGTTCTAGGTGAGCATTTTTTTGATATTCTAGTTGCGGTCCCGATTCTTATAATTGGCCGCGCCGAACTTAAAAAGCTGTCTGTGAAGGGCTGGCTTTCGGTCATTGCTGTCGCTCTCGGCGGCTCGGCGCTGGCCTCGGTTGCTTTTACGGAGGCTTTCCACTACGTCAATCCGTCCGTGGCGATTCTCTTGCAAAAACTTCAGCCTTTCATTGCCATCGGCTTGGCCGTGCTTCTTCTTAAGGAGCATCTGCCGAAGCGCTTTTGGCTCTGGACCTTTCTTGCGGTTTTTGCCGCCTATGTAATTTCATTTCCAAACTTTGTGCCGAGAGTTTACGATGGCGAGGTGTTCAATCCGAATTTTATCGGCGTGAGTCTCGCTCTAATCGCCGCACTATTTTGGGGAGCGTCCACGGTACTAGGGAAGTATGCTTTAGCAAGCATTAGTTTCAAAACCATGACCGCTTTGCGTTTTATCTTGGCGTTTATCTTTTTACTTTGCCTCAATGCCTATCAAGACACGCTCGGTGCGATTAGCACAGTAAGCTCGCGCGATTGGCTTTTTATTTTTATTATTGCCGTCACGTCGGGCATTGTCTCACTCTTTATCTACTATAAAGGTCTGACCTATACCAAAGCCTCCGTCGCGACCGTGGCCGAGCTTGGCTTTCCCTTGGCGGCCGTTGTGGTAAATGCCATTTTTATCAATGCCCCCATTACCTTTGTCCAGGTTATCGGCATGACAGGACTTTTGGCGGCCATTTACTTCTTGACTCGTTCACAAAGCGAACCGGAATCAGTTTCTTAGCCGCACATGTCTGCCTCGTTTCAAAAATCGATTCGATTCGCGTCAGTCAACATTGAGCGCAACAAGCACCTTGGTCGGGTAGTCCCGTTTCTGAAAAATTTCAAACCGGACGCGCTTTGTCTTCAGGAAATTTTAGAGTGTGACATAGCATTGTTCGAGAAAGAACTCGATATGCATTACACTTTCGTTCCGGAGTCGCGAATGCATGTTAACTTTTTTGACCTTACGACGCCTCTGACTTCTGAAGGCGTGGCTATTTTTACGTCTGTACCTCCTGTCAATGTTCGAACGGATTACTACAGAGGCAATCCCGGCGAGGTGCCCATCTATTCAAAAGATGAGCAGGGGAATGTAACCTCGAATTTTATTCTGCTCTCCGTCGAAGCGATTTTCGGGAACGTCTCGTACACATTTTCGACCACGCACTTTATTTGGACAAGAGATGGTATGGCGAACGATGAACAGCGAGAGGATATTAAAAAAATTCTCGGTTTTTTTGAGAACATGCCTGAGTTCATTCTCGCGGGCGACTTCAACGCGCCGCGCGGCAGGGAAATTTTTAGCGAAATCGCTAGCCGCTACAAAGACAACATTCCGGCGCATTACACAACAAGCATCGATAAAAATTTCCATAAGGCGGGAGATTTGCAACTCATGGTTGACTGCCTTTTCAGCACGCCGCAGTATGAAGTATCCGACGTAAAACTCAATGAGGGGGTGAGCGACCATATGGCGATAACGGCGCTTGTCGCTAAAAGAGTTTAATTTTAGTCTATACAGGTACATTCGCGCGAATGTACCTGTATCAAATTACCGCTTTGATTTCTAAATTAAGTTAGCTATACTTGGAACTATGGTAAAAAAGATACGCGTCGGGATTTTATTTGGCGGTAAATCGGCGGAACATGAAGTATCGCTCCAGTCGGCGAAAAATGTTGCCGAAGCGATTCCCAAAGACAAGTACGAAGTGGTACCTATTGGCATTGATAAAAGCGGCCGGTGGCTTTTAAACGATGCCTCTAATTTTTTACTGCAAAGCGCGGGCAGTCCGATGCCGCAATTAAAGGATAGCGGCAAACAGGTGGCGCTTATTCCGGAGAGCGCGGGAGGGCTTACTTATGTTGGCACGGGCGGGGGCAGAGCCGCCGCCCGTGGCGTTGACGTGGTCTTTCCGATTCTTCACGGGCCCTTTGGCGAGGACGGCACAGTGCAGGGACTTTTGAAACTCGCCGGCATCCCATTCGTTGGTGCGGGCGTTTTGGGGTCAGCGGTTGGCATGGACAAGGATGTGACGAAACGATTGCTTAGGGATGCCGGAATCCCTATCGGGAAATTTCTGACATTTAAGTCTAGCGATAAAATCATTTTTGCGAAAGTTAAAAAAGAACTTGGTCTGCCAGTTTTTATAAAACCAGCTAACATGGGTTCGTCGGTTGGCGTGAGCAAAGCGCGCAATGAAAAGGAATTCAAAACAGCGGTTCTTGATGCTTTCAAATATGACAATAAAATTATTCTTGAAGAATTTATAAAAGGGCGTGAGATTAAGTGTGCCATTCTCGGAAATGACAAGCTGGTCGCGTCGCTTCCCGGCGAAGTAATTATGAAGAACAAGGATGATTTTTATTCTTACGATGCCAAGTATATAAATGAAGACGGCGCGGTTTTAAAAATCCCCGCCGATTTGCCTAGAAAGACTATCAAAAAAGTTCAAGGTCTTGCCGTCAAAACATTCCAGACGCTTTCCTGTGAAGGTTTGGGACGGGTGGACATGTTTCTTAAAGAGAACGGTGAGGTTTTGGTCAATGAAATCAACACTATTCCGGGATTTACTTCTATCAGCATGTATCCGAAGCTTTGGGAAGCCTCCGGTATTTCCTATCCGAAACTGATTGACACTTTGATACAACTCGCGCTTGAAAGATTTGCGAAGGAGGCAAAACTCAAAACTTCAAAATAGGAGATGAAGAAGACAAAAATAATTCTCATCCATGGTAACGGCGGCGGATGGCCCAAGGAGAATTGGCTTCCACCCGTAGCGCGGCGGTTGAAAAAGCTCAGTCTTAAAGTTATTTTCAGGCAATTCCCCGACCCAGTGTTGGCACGGGCGAAATACTGGCTGCCGTTTATTAAAAGTCTTGGCGCGGACGAGCGCACCATTCTTGTCGGGCATTCTTCCGGTGCAGTGGCGGCGATGCGTTATGCCGAGAAGCACAAAATTTTGAGCTCAATTTTGGTCGCGGCGTACCATACCGACCTCGGCGTGCGGGAAGAAAAAATTAGCGGCTATTTCAAAAAACCGTGGAACTGGGAAGCGATTAAGAAAAATCAAAAATGGATTGTGCAGTTTGCCTCCGTTGATGACCGATTCATTCCCATAAAGGAAGCCCGCTTTGTTCACAAGAAGCTCAAAACCGAGTATCATGAGTTCAAGCATCAGGGACATTTTTCCAGTTGGGACAACAAAACGGATTTTCCGCAGATTGTTGCTATAATTAAACGGAAACTAAAACTGAAATGAGCAAAGAAAGGAAAAACATCGGTGTAACCCAAAAGGCGGTTGTCATTCGCGCCGATGGCAAATTTTTGACTATGCGTCGGAGTAAAACTGCGCCAAGCCATCCGCTCGCGTGGGATTTACCCGGCGGGGAATTGGAATACGGCGAGGACCCAGTTGCCGGTATTATTCGTGAAATCAAAGAGGAAACCGGCCTTGCCATACAAGACTCGAAGCCTTTTGATGTGTTTGGCCACAAAAATCCTGGCGGCTTTTGGGTAACTATTGCTTATGTGTGCAAAGCAAAAACATCAGATGTGACGTTAAGTTACGAACACACAGATTATCAGTGGGTTACAAAGGAGGAATTTTTGAAGCTTCCTTCAACACCAAAAAATATCCGATTCGTGACCAACCTGAACAAATTCTAAAACAGTCTTAATATTCTGTCTAGTTGTATTAATATATAAGCATATGCTAATATGTTGCTATGAGTTTTTGCGATGAAATACAAAAGCTAGGCAAGGGTATCGGAAGTAGCGCCCGCTACAAGATTCTCGAAAGTATTTTAAAAGGCCCGCTTGCCGTAGGCGAGATAGTAAAGGCCGTAAAGCTTTCCCAGCCCGCTGTTTCCCAACATTTGAAAACCCTGAAGGCTTGCCAGCTTGTGTCCGACCAGAAGCGCGGCAAGGAAGTTTTTTATTCAGTCAATGTCAAGCACATGGCCGTTTTGCTAAAGCACTTTGTTACCGATATCAACAAATGCCCGAAGTCCCGCTAAATTTATTTGTTATTAATTAATAATAAAAAGCTATGCAAAAAGCGAAAATGTCAGGGAAAGATTTAATCAAAGAAGCGCCACGAAGTCCGCACGAGCGGCTTGGCGGCTTTGCTATTTTGGCGAGGACGATAGATAAATGTCGTGCCACAATAGCAGGTACAGTGGGGGAGTATCACTTTAATTGCCCGCTCGATAAGTCACTTTTCAGTTTCAAAGGAATTATTGGGGATGATTTCAAGAAGTTTGTTGAGACGGGTGCGACGGATAATGAGATTGCGGAATGGGTAAAGAAAAATGGCTCTCCAAAAACTGGTGCCGAAATCAAAGTTTGGTCAGACAAGGTTTCCAATAACAATTACAGCGACAAGCCAGAAAATAAAGTTTGGCTTGAGGGAGAAAATAAGAGACTCGGTTTGCCGAAAGAGGGCACACTTTTTGATTATTTGGACGCGGATGATAAGGCAAGTTTTTCCGCTGTTTGTAATGTCTAAATTTTAAATTATATGTCATTTAACACAATTGCATCAAAACAATCAGTAGATAAAACCATTGCCGCCCTAAAGGCAAACGGTATTGAGGCCGTGTTTGTGTCGACTGGCGCGGAAGCCAAGAAAAAAGCCCTCGAGATGATTCCCAAAGGCGCGGAAATAATGAATATGACTTCGGTAACGCTTGATACCGTCGGCCTTGCGGACGAGGTTAATAAATCTGACAAATTCAATTCCGTGCGGGCTAAACTTACGGACGAAAAAGTCTCGGCTCGGGAGAAGAAACGCCTCGGCGCGGCGCCGGAATGGGTGGTCGGTAGCGTTCACGCGGTAACGGAAAACGGGGAAGTGCTTGTGGCCTCAAATTCGGGAAGCCAGTTGCCCGCCTATGCCTACGGCGCGGACAAAGTGATTTGGGTCGTTGGCACGCAAAAAATTGTCAAAAATCTTGAGGAAGGCAAAAAGCGCATTTACGAATATGTCCTGCCGCTTGAAAGCGAGCGCGCCAAGAAAGCATACGGCGTACCCGGAAGCTTTGTCAGCAAGCTTTTGGTTTTCAACAAAGAGGTTCAGCCGGGTAGGATTACAGTGATTTTTGTTGGAGAGGTGCTGGGATTTTGAGTTAAACATACGAAAATACGAGTTATACGAATCTACAAATGGCTACGAACTCTAGGCAGATGCGGAAAATGTCAGAACATGTTTGGTATCAGGTAGCATTGACTTTTTGTGGGTACGCCTTATTTAGCAATAAGACGATATTCGGAGGTAACTGGTGAGATTGGCGGTATGCAGATTGGGACAAAGGGTTTTATGAAATAGTGAGAACGGTGAGCATTGTGAATAATACGAATGTAGGAGACATATTTCGAGTGACTCACTGATTTTTGTGAGCTATTTTAGATTGCACTCTTGAAAAAACGGCTTCATTCCTGTACGCTATGACGATATGGCAAAATCAAAAATGAAGAAAAAAACAGTACGATTGTCGAAAGATGTTGTGCCGGAGAGGTATGCCATTAAACTGAAGCCGGATTTGGAGAAATTTACGTTTGAGGGGGAGGAGACGATTACGGTTTTTGTCGGCTCTGCGACAAAAACCGTAACTTTGCATTCAAAGGAGCTTGATATTGAGGTGGCGGAAATTATGAGCCTAAACCGACACGAGTCGGTCGGCCGAACAAATTCGAGGAGCGAATTTGTTCTAGGCAGAAAAATTTTTGCTACGAAAATTTCTTATGACGAAAAAGCGGAGACGGCAACTTTTCATTTCCCCGCGCCGCAACGGCGCGGGGAGGCCAAACTTCGCCTTGTTTTTCGCGGGATTTTAAACGACAAGCTCCGCGGTTTCTACAGAAGCCAGTACGAAGTTGCCGGCGTGAAGCGCCACATGGCCACGACCCAGTTTGAATCAACCGATGCCCGCCGCGCCTTTCCGTGTTTTGACGAGCCGGCGCATAAGGCCATTTTTGACGTCACGCTTCTCGTGCCAACTCATACAGTGGCCATTTCAAACACCTTGCCAGTCTCCGAAACGGAGCGCGAGGACGGCTTGCGCGAAGTAACATTTTCTCCAACACCCAAAATGTCCACTTACCTTTTGGCGTTTATCATTGGCGAATTTGAGCATATTGAAACGAGGACGAAAGAGGGGACACTGGTGCGAGTGTTTACCACTCCGGGCAAAATTCATCAGGCAAAGTTTGCACTTGAATGTGCTGCTAAAACGCTTTCTTTTTACAATACCTACTTTGATATTCCTTATCCCTTGCCGGTGCTTGACCTCATCGCCATTCCGGACTTTTCCGCCGGAGCCATGGAGAACTGGGGGGCCATCACCTATCGCGAGTCGGCGCTCTTGGTTGACCCGAAACATTCATCAACTGCTTCAAAACAGTGGGTGGCGCTTGTTATCGCTCACGAGATAGCACATCAGTGGTTCGGTAACCTTGTAACGATGGAGTGGTGGACGCACCTGTGGCTCAATGAAGGCTTTGCGTCGTACATTGAATACTTGGCTGTTGATAAACTTTATCCTTTATGGAACATCTGGACGCAGTTTGCCTATCTTGATTTGTCGCGGGCTTTGGGGCTTGATGCCCTGAAACACACGCATCCGATTGAAGTGCTCGTGCATCACCCGGCGGAAATCGCCGAGATTTTTGACGAGGTCAGTTATTCAAAAGGCGCTTCTGTTATTCGCATGCTTGCGGATTATTTGGGCGAGCGGCATTTTCGCGATGGTTTGCGGCTGTATCTCAAAAAGCACAGCTACGCCAACGCTTCCACCATTCATCTCTGGCAGGCGTTTGAAAAAGTGTCGGAAAAGCCGGTGGAGAGGATTATGAAAAATTGGACGGGCAAAGGCGGCTACCCGGTGGTTTCTGCGGTTATTAAAAACGGCAAGCTTATGCTCGCGCAGAAACGGTTTTTTTCAAATCCGCACTCCGCTAAAAGCGCTCGGGATAAGACAGTTTGGGAAGTGCCAGTTTCAGTGCTTGAGGGCAATAAAAAGCGAGAAATACTTTTGAAGGGCCGCCGCGCGGCGGTTACGCCGCGCGGCGGGAAGTGGTTTAAAATAAACCTAGGCGAAGCAGGTTTTTTCCGCACGGCTTATTCGCCGGCGCTTTTGGAGAGATTGCGACAGCCGCTTCGGGCGGGAAAACTTTCCGAACTTGATCGGCTTGGCCTCGCCCGCGACACGTTTGCTCTAGCCGAAGGCGGCGTGATTCCTACGACCGAAGCCATGACGCTCGCCGCGGAGTACCGCGGCGAGCACAGCTATACCGTTTGGGCCGAACTTTCTCTTCATCTTCGTAAGATATCCAATCTGCTTGCCAACTCACAGTCAGAGAAAAATTATAAACGCTTTGCCCTCTCCATTTTTGAAAAGGCGGTGAAAAAAGTCGGTTGGAAACCAAGAGTAGGCGAAGATCATGAGTCTGCGCTTCTTCGCAGTTTGATTCTCGGCCATGCCGGCGATTACAGTCATGAAAAAACAATCGCCACTGCCAAGAAACTTTTGAATGATTTTTTGAAACTAGGCAAGCCGGTGCCGGCCGACATTCGTGATGCGGTGTACAGTGTTGCGGCAGAGCACTCTGGCGAGAAAGAATTTCGTAAATTGTTGGCGTGCTATAAAAAAGAAACTTTGCACGAGGAGCAGGGGCGACTCGGCCACGCCATCGCCAGTTTCAGAGACAAAAAACTTTTGCGGGAGACCCTTGAATTTTCACTCTCAAAACACGTTCGCATTCAGGACACCCTAAGCATTATCGGCGCGGTCTGGGGCAACCCCGCCAACCGCGAGCTGGCTTGGTCCTTTGTCAAAAAGAATTGGAAAGTTTTTCTTGAGCGCTATGGCAGTGGCGGTTACGCGCTTTCGCGATTGGTAAAATCGGGGGCCGTATTCAATACTCGCGAGGCGTATAATGACTTCAAAAAATTCTTCAAAACCCACAGCGCTCCCGGAGCCGCTCGCGCTGTGGAACAGGTGCTGGAAAAAATAGACGGCAACATCCGCTGGCTCGCGCGGGACGGAAAAAAGATTGAACAGTGGCTTAAATCTCTATAATGACCACCGAAGAAATTACCAAATACATTTTTCTTGAAGACCACGACTTGAAAGGCGATATTGCATTTGTCTTTGGCACGTGGAAAAGCTGGAAAGATTCAGTAGAAAAAGCCGCAGAGCTTTACAAAAATAAGCTTGTTCCTAAAATTATTGTGAGCGGAGGTTTCAACAAAGATACTGGTATCGTTGAAGGAGATTTTATGGCGCTGGAGCTTATAAATTTAGGTGTTCCTCGTAGAGATATACTAATTGAAAACAAAGCTACTAACACCCTTGAAAATGTTTTATTTTCAAAAGTTATTATCGATACAGTGTTAGGTTTGAATAAAATTAAAGTAATTACGGCTGTTGTAAAAAATTTTCATGCTCGCAGAGCTCTTATGACATTAAGAAAATATATGCCTGCTGATGTTATCCTAAAATCCGCCCCTCATGTTTCCAGCTTTTTCAACTTTACCAAAGATAACTGGTTTCAGTCTGATTTAGGAAGAAAAAAAGTTTTTGGGGAATTAGAAAAGATTAAAAAGTATTTGGCAAATGGCAGTCTGGCCGATTTATAATTGCTCTGCAGCATACTTTCGGGAGAGAATCGCTCTAGGTACTATGTATTAGGTACACACAGGTACATTCGCGCGAATGTACCTGTGTGTTTTTTAACTGCATGATAGGTTAATTTGGTGTAAAATTGGGGAGTGAAAGACAACTTTTGGTTCAAAAGAAAAACATACTGGTGGGGGTGGGTTGTTATGCTTTTGTATATTGCCGCCAATGTTTTTATTTTTCGCGCCATTGACGGTCGTTCGCACTCAAGCAGTGATACTTTAATAACTTTCGCGCCGAGGTTTTTACTGCTTACCGCCCTCTTGTATTTTATTTGCTACTGGAAAGAAGAGAGACCGAGGTGGCAGTGGAGAAATACCACTTGGAGGCGAGGCCTCCAAGTAGGAGGTATTCTGCGGCGAGGAGGAATTGTAGTGATGTCGACGGATACCACATACGGTATTGTTGGTTCGGCTTTGCGTGAGCGAACGGTGAATGAAATTTACCGGTTGCGCAAACGGGATTTGAATAAACCGTTTATTGTTTTGATTGCTGATAAGAGCGATTTGAAAAAGTTTGGCGTGGCGCCAACAAAAGCGCAAGAAAAAATTTTGGACAAGGTGTGGCCTGTCTGCGTGCGGACACGCACAGGCAGGCCGGGGCCTACGAGCGTGATTTTGCCCTGTCCCAACGAAAGGTTTGCGTATCTTCATCGCGGAAAAAATTCGCTCGCGTTTCGCGTCCCCGCGAAACGCGAGCTCCGCATGCTCCTCCGCCGCATCGGCCCGCTTGTCGCGCCCTCCGCCAACCCGCAGGGCTTGCCAGTCGCCAAAAATATCTCCGAAGCCCGTGCTTACTTCGGCCATCACGTCGGTTTCTATCAAGACAGCGGCATCATCACCGCTTCGCCTTCAAAACTTTTTGATATCACCGACGGCACCGAAAAAATCCTGCGTGCTTAAACTCAAGTTTCTTATCCTATCATTCGCGCGAATTAGAGAATAGTGTTGAAATAATAAATAAAAAGGCGGCGCTTATTAGCGTCGCCAGTCCCTAGTCTACTTGCGGGCGGAGAAAAGTCAATGTTCGGCTAAAGCCATACTAATATACGAATTATACTAATGCTACCTGCTCGCGTGTCCGCGCAGGCGGGCGAATGGCTACGAATAAAATACATACACTTGCAGACAGAATAGAGTTGTTGGTACAATGGTTACATGAAGAAGAATAAAAAATCTGTTACTACGGATGATTTGGCAATAATGGTTGCGAGGGGTTTTGACGATGTTAAAAAAGAGTTCAAAACAGAGTTGAATTCTTTTAAGGGTGAAACTGAAGAAAATTTCAAAAAAGTGCGCAACGATTTAACTTCTTTTAAAGTTGAAACCGAGGATAACTTTAAAAAAGTTCGCAATGATATTTTAAATGTTGGCGACCGATTTGTTCCGAGACACGAGTTTGACAGCTTTCTTGTTCGTTACCATCGCCTTGAACAAAAGGTTGATGGCAAGATTACGAAATAAATAACCAGCGGCGCCGAGGACGGCGCCGCTTTTAGTGTTATTTCCGATATTTTTTGGAGCGCCACTTGTCGGCGATTTTGACTCTGGTGAGTGAGCGTTCAAGTTCGGAAGCGAAGTGCTCGTAATCCACGACTTCTTTATTTTCCATTTGTTTGCGGAGTTCTTCGGCGCGGACCTTGGCTTTTTCAATGGCGGCATCCGATAGTTCGGAAACGTGTTCGGCAAAATCGGCGAGCACGGCGACAATTGTTTGTCCGTGTTCGTTGTGCTTCACCTCCACAAACCCTCCGGCAATCGCGTACGGCACATGCTCGCCGTTTGCGACAACCACAACATCACCCGAAGCCAGTCCCGCGATAAGGGGAATGTGGTCGGGGAGTATGGTCAACTCGCCCTCGGTGGTCGGGAAAGTCACTTGGTCAACGTCTTCTTCCAAAATGAGCCGTTCAGGAGTGATTATTTTTAGTTTGAGTTGTTTGGACATTGGATTTAAGTTAAGGAAGTTTGTAATAGGATACAACACTGTAAATAGCCGCAATGATTGAAGCTGTTGTGGTAATCCAAAATGCCCATTCTTTTATATCTTGTGTGTGCTTGTCATCCATATAACCGATTCCTTGCGGAGTAAGTTCCAAAATGTATCCTACGGCTCCGCGCCATTTAATGTAGATAGATTGATTATAAATGAAGAGGTGGTGTATGTCTGGTTCTGTAATCATTGAAACCATGTCTCTAAGCAAATCATCTTTCTTGGCATAATAATTTCCAGACGATTTACCTATTCCGTAGATATATTTGGCAATCAGTTTTTCTTTCTTGCTAATCATATCGTTCTAATTTACCATGTATGACTTAAATAAACTCTCGAACTCTTTTTGAGTAATTTTCGTGGAAACTCCGGAAGAATCATATTTCCCGTAACCCGTATCAACGACATTGGAATGATTACTTGACATTGTAGCTCTTTCAAGAAAAAGACGATTTTCATAGACATCGTAAACAAATAGACTAATCAAATTAACTCCAGTGTCCAAAGAGCTTAACCTAGTAGCGAAACACTTTTTCGATTCACGATTGAAATGATTCGTGTAGTCATCCCCCAAAGAGTTGCTTCCAGTTTGATTTTTATACCACATGGCAGCAGCCTGTGAACAATTTCTTTCTGCGGTTTGGTTTTGTTGAGTTTCTAAATAAATTCTATTCTTGTAGAAAAATATTACTCCCAGAACAATAAAAATAATTATTATTCCCAATCTAAACCAGTTTTCTTTTAAAAAGTTTTTCATATTTTACTTTAATCTTGAATCTGTTAACTTTTTAGAGAGCCCCCTTCATATAAAATTCTCCCTCCGCTTTGCCATCATGCTTTCCTTCCAAAATTTCCTTGAACGACCGGATGGTTTCCGCGAGCGGGACGTATTGCCCCTTGCTTCCGGTAAATTGCTCCGCCACGAAGAACGGTTGGGAGAGGAACTTTTGGATTTTGCGGGCGCGAGTAACGAGAGCCTTGTCATCTTCGGAAAGTTCTTCCATGCCGAGAATGGCTATGATGTCCTGCAAATCTTTGTATCGTTGAAGCACGCGCTGGACTTCACGAGCAACTTCATAATGGTCCTTGCCGACGATGTTCGGGTCAAGAATCGTTGATGATGAGTCTAACGGGTCCACGGCGGGGTAGATACCGATCTCCGAGAGAGAGCGGCTGAGCGTAACAGTGGAGTCCAAGTGTGAGAAAGTCGTCGCCGGAGCGGGGTCAGTGAGGTCGTCGGCGGGAACGTAGACGGCTTGCACGGAAGTTACAGAACCTTTGTCGGTTGATGTGATGCGTTCCTGTAAATTTCCCATTTCAGTCGCGAGGGTCGGCTGGTAACCTACGGCAGAAGGGATGCGTCCGAGAAGTGCCGAGACTTCGGAACCTGCCTGCGTGAAGCGGAAAATATTATCTACGAAAAAGAGCACGTCCTTGCCTTCTTGGTCGCGGAAATATTCCGCCATAGTAAGTCCCGAAAGAGCCACGCGCATGCGAGCGCCCGGCGGTTCGTTCATTTGACCGAAGACCATGGCCACTTTGTCCA
>OBEQ011351439.1_pt1 | contig 42129 bp, 40 predicted proteins | sample 1670901 | NCBI WGS metagenome assembly OBEQ01 (sample SAMEA104232315, study PRJEB22302) | groundwater metagenome | biome: forest; feature: aquifer; material: groundwater | place: USA | collected 2011-08-07 | depth 5.4 m
CATCGATTACAAGAGCTGCGCGGTTCTGAACGCTATTCACGAACAAAGCGGTGACATCGCCCAGGGCGAAGACCCCAATAAAGGCGCCCACAAAGCCCAGGGGGCAGGGGATCAGGGTATGATGGTGGGTTTTGCCTGCACCGAAACGCCGGAACTCATGCCATTGCCCATCATGCTGGCCCACGGCTTGGTTCGTAAGCTGGCGGAGGTGCGTAAAAATGGCACGTTGCCTTACCTTCGCCCCGATGGTAAAAGTCAGGTCACAGTAGAATATGAAAATGACAAACCGGTGGGGGTGGAAACGGTGGTTATCGCTGCCCAGCATGATCCCGATGTTGATTACGACACGCTTCGGCAGGGCATTATTGAAAAAGTCATCAAACCCGTTTGCGGCAAATGGCTGAACGCCAATGCCCGCATTCTGATCAACGAAACCGGACGGTTTGTGACGGGCGGCCCCCAGGGCGACACCGGTGTGACCGGCCGTAAAATCATCGTCGACACTTACGGCGGCATGGGGCGGCATGGCGGCGGCGCGTTCAGCGGCAAAGTGCCGAATAAACAGGATCGCAGCGGCGCCTACATGGCCCGCTACATCGCCAAAAACGTGGTGGCGGCGGGGCTGGCCGATAAATTCGAAGTCCAGCTGGCCTACGCCATCGGTTACCCCGAACCCGTTTCCGTCCACGTCACCACCTTTGGCACCGGTAAGGCGGCCGATGAGGTGATTGAGGCCGCCATCCGCGAGGTGTTCGATATGTCTCCGGCGGGAATCATCAAAACCCTCGACTTAAAACGCCCCATTTACCGGGCCACTGCGGCTTATGGTCATTTTGGCCGCCCGGAATTTCCGTGGGAAAAAACCGATAAAGTGGAAGCGTTGAAAAAGGCGGTTGGCTGATGTAAGCTGGAAGCCGCATGAAACTTGCCATCATTATTCCGGCTTACAACGAGGCGACCGTGATTGGAAAAGTCATCCGGGGATTGCCTAAAACCTTTGATTCCATTCATGAAACGCAGGTGATTGTGGTGGATGATGGTTCCCTGGATGATACCGCCAAAATCGCCAGCGCGGCAGGCGCACGGGTTGTTTCGCACCCCATCAACTTGGGAGCCGGGGCCGCCACGCAAACCGGCATTGAGGCCGCGCTGAGGCAGGGGGCCGATATCCTGGTGACCTTTGACGCGGATGGTCAGCATCATGGCGAAGACATTGCGCGGCTCATAAAGCCTATTATGGATGGCGAAGTCGATGTGGTGAGCGGCAGCCGGTTTCTAAAAAAACAGTACATTCCGCTGACCCGTCGGTTTTTTAACGGCGTTGGAAATTTCGTTACTTTTTTACTTTCGGGCCTTTGGCTTACCGATAGCCAAACAGGCATGAGGGCTTTTTCCCGAGCCGCTGCGGAACAAATTAAAATTCATGTAAATGGCTATGAATTTTGTTCCGAGATTGTCCGTGAAGTGGGGTATCTGAATCTGCGCTATAAAGAAATTCCCGTGAACGTCACCTACAATCACTACACCCGCCGCAAAGGGCAGAATTTTGCCACCGGACTCCAAACCGTGACCAAGCTTGCAATTCGCAGCCTGATGAGATAATGAACCGCTTATGATCACTGCCTACTTTCAGACCTTTTCGCTCTATCAACTCATCGTTCCTCTGTTTGTGGCTTTAATGATCATGAAGGCCATTTCCCGTTTTCGGCGCCATCAGCAAAGCTGGAGGGAGCTCGTGACGTGGGTTTTGGTATGGGGAGGCATAGGATTTTTTGCGCTTTTTCCTGAGCTTTCCGATCGTTTTGCGAGTGTGATCGGCATCAAAAGCGGCGCCAATGCCATCATCACGGCCGCCCTGGTGATTTTGTTTTATATTGTGTTCAAATTGCTCGTGGTTTCCGAAAACCTGGAAGGTAAACTCACTAAGCTCAGTCGATTTTTGGCTCTGCGGGAGCTTCAGGATCAGGATAAGCTTCATGATTCCGATCATGACCAATAAAACCCTGCTTTTCGTCGTTGACCGTTATTTTCCGCATGTGGGAGGGGCCGAGGTGGTTTATCAGAAGATCGCTGAATTTTTGGTGCGCCAGGGATGGCAGGTCGAGGTGGTGACGACTTCTCATCCCGATCGTGAGAAAGAAACCATGATCAACGGTGTTCACGTCACGAGTGTAGGCCGCAGCCGGTACGCCTTTACGTTTGCTGCCTTTCCCATGGTTTGGCGACTGGCGCGTGAGGCCACAATCATTCAAACCGCCACTTACAATGGGGCGCCTGTCAGCTGGCTTGTGGCCAAGTTGCGCCATAAACCACCTGTTTATCTGATGGTGCACGAGCTTTTAGGGTCGCTTTGGTTTAAAACGATGGGTTGGTTTTCGGCTACAGTCCATTTTTGCTTTGAGCGGTTCATCCTGTGGCTACCCTTTAATCGCTATGCGGCCGTTTCGGATTTTACGCGGCAACAGCTCATCCATCGCGGAATTCCGGAACAAAAAATCACGCGGATTTACCATGGAATCGATGAATCATTTCAGCCCGGCCCCGCGGAACCGGATCTCCGGAATCAGCTTGGGTATCAGTCGGATGACTTTGTCTTGCTCTTTTTTGGCCGCCCCGGGGTGATCAAAGGCGCGGGTTGTTTGGTAAAGGCCATGCAGGGAGCCAACGACCCCCGCATTAAACTCCTCATGCTTCTGCCGGAGGAAAAAATTCCAGGAGGGGAGGATATTCGGCGATTGGCTCACGGCGATTCGCGTATTTTGATTCTCCCTTCGGTGGTCCGTGAGAAACTTCCCCATTACCTCGCCATGGCCGATGCGGTGGTGGCGCCATCGCTTCAGGAGGGATTCGGATTCTCGGCCGTCGAAGCCTGTACCGCGGGCCGGCTCGTGATCGCGAGTTCCGCGGGGGCGCTCCCCGAAACCCTTTTTGGAAAAGTGATTTGGACAAAGCCGGGCGACCCTCAATCGCTGGTTCATGGAATTATGAAAGCCTTGCGCGGGGAATGGGAAATCATTCCGAAAAAAACTTTTTCATGGGATAATGCCCTGCGACAGTATCTCGAACTCTATGAAAATAGCTATCATCGCGGATCCGGTGGATGAACAGTATGCGGGGATCTACACCTATACCAAGAATCTGATCGAAAATCTCATTAAAATTGATAAAAAAAATGAGTATGTTTTTATTCATATCCGAAAAAATCTTTTTTTTGAAGGAAAAGGCAAAGAGGTCATCATCCCCCTATGGCGGTGGCTGCCGGGATATGCTACTTTTCGAAAATTTTTATTGATTCCTTGGGTATTGAGAAAATATCAAATGGATGTAGTCCACGAACCTGCTCATATAGCGCCCTTTTTATTTTTTGGAGGAAAGTACAAAAAAATCGTTACGATTCATGATCTAACCCCCGTACTATTTCCCCAATTCCATATTAGGATTTCACAGCTGGTACATGCCTTTGCCTTTCCTCGTTTAGCTAAAAAGGCGGATGTCATCATTTGCGACTCAAAGAATACGGCAAGCGATTTTATTAATAAATATAATCCTAAAGGTCTGGTCACTACTGTCTATCTGGCTGCTGATAAAAATATTTATAAACCATTACCCAGCCAGGCAATAGCTGATTTTAAAAATCGGAATAATTTACCTGCACCCTTTATTTTGTATGTAGGCACCATTGAACCGCGAAAAAATATCACTTGTCTGATCAGGGCTTTTGAAAAAATAAAAGAGAGGGGATTGCCGCATCAATTGATCCTCATCGGCAAATCAGGATGGAAAAATTGCAAAGAGCTAGCATGTCTTCAGAACAGCCCATGGAAGAATCAAATCATTTGGCTGGAATATGTTCCCATCGAGAGTCTGCCTTTTTATTACAATGCAGCCGATTTATTCGTTTTTCCATCCAGCTATGAGGGCTTTGGCCTGCCTCTTTTAGAGGCCATGCAATGCGGTTGTCCCATTATCGCCGCCAATAATTCCAGTTTGCCCGAGGTGGTTGGCAAAGGCGGTGTTTTAGTCAAAACAGATGACATTGATGCCTTGGCGGATAGCATCTACAATATCCTCAGCGATTCCACGTACCGTAAAACTTTGATACAAAATGGTTTTAAACAAGCCGAAAAGTTTTCCTGGGAAAAATGTGCCCGGGAAACCCTTCATTTCTTCACCAGCCTCTGACATGCAAAAAAATTACTTCGAACTCATCTGGATCATCGCCAAAACGGATTTTAAATTGCGTTACAACAACTCGATACTGGGTTACTTTTGGAGCTTGCTCAAGCCTCTGCTTTTATTTGGAGTTCTGTATCTTGTTTTTTCCGTTTTTATGCGCTGGGATGTACCTCATTATCAGCTTTATCTGCTCTGGGGGATTATTCTTTGGAATTTTTTTGCAGAAGGAACCACGATCGGTGTTCACTCCCTGGCTTCCAAGGCCAGTATTATAAAAAAGATTTATTTTCCCCGCCTGCTCGTCGTCATCGCTTCCACCATCACCGCTTTTTTGTCGCTTTTCGTGTCCTCCATTGTTTTTTTTATTTTTTTGCTATTCTCGGGCGCCAGTCTTTCCTACCACGCTCTTTTTTTTATTCCCGTTGTCCTGCTTTTGTATGGGTTCATTCTGGGGACCTCGCTTTTGCTCAGCGCGCTTTACATTAAATTCCGGGACATCGATCAAATCTGGGAAGTCGTGCTTCAGGCGGGCTTTTGGCTGAGCCCCATTGTTTATCCCTTAGCCAATGTGCCGGAAAAATATCAGCGTTATTTATTTTTTAATCCCATCACGGGAATCATTCAGTATTCCCGGAGGGCCATCATTGAACATGACCTCCCTGCCATCTCGGGCAGCGTGTACATTCTGATTTGGGTCGTGGCGCTCCTCACTGTCGGATTTTTTGTTTTTAACTGGCTTTCTCCCCAGGCGGCGGAAGAATTATAAGTCATTATGGATCATTCCGTTGTCATCTCGGCAAAAAATATTTCCAAACGGTTCACCCTTTATCACCAAAAAAGGCAGACGCTGCGTGAGCATTTGCTTTATTTTTGGAAACCCAATAAAAAAGAACCTTTTTTCGCTCTCAATAATATCAATTTTGAAGTCAAAAAAGGGGAGTTCTTCGGGGTCATTGGCCGCAATGGCAGCGGCAAATCCACGCTCCTCAAAATCATTGCCCAGGTGTATGAGCCGACTACCGGATGCATCGAAAAAAAAGGACTCATTTCCCCCTTTTTAGAACTAGGTGTCGGTTTCAATGCCGAATTGACGGCCCGCGAAAATATTTATATCAATGGCATCATTCTAGGGCTGACTAAACGTGAAATCGATCAACGGTTCGACCAAATCATCGCGTTTGCCGAACTGGAAAAATTTGTCGACACCAAACTCAAACATTTCTCCTCCGGCATGCACGTACGGCTGGCTTTTTCCGTGGCCATTCAGGCCGATGCCGATATACTCCTCCTCGACGAAGTGTTGGCCGTAGGGGATGCCGCTTTTCAGCAAAAATGTTTCGAAACCTTCCGTCAATTCAAAAAAGCGGGGAAAACCATCATTTTTGTGAGCCACGACTTGGGCGCGATGCGCCAGTTCTGCAATCGGGTGATGTACCTAAAAAACAGTTGCATCGCCATGATCGGCGACCCTAATGCCGTAGTCGATCACTATCTTTATGGAGATCAGCCCAGCCCAACAGAATCTCCAAAAGGGTTCGGTGAAAACCATGAAAAACCCGTCGAAATCACCCAAGTGGAATTCATCGATAAATTTAATCATGAAAACAAAACCTATCTGGCGGGCGATCAATTCACCATCAAGGTTCATTACAAAAAAAATGTCCCTCGGGTTGCCGAACCGGTGCTCGGAATCGCTATTTATCGGGATGATGGGACGCATATTTACGGCACGAATACCGCTTTACAGAATCTGAATATCGAACTCGCCAACACGGGCGTGATCGAAATGACAAATCAGAAGCTACCCCTCATTCAGGGTAAATTTTGGGTGACCCTAGCTTTTCATCACAAAGACGGCACCGTGTACGATTGGCAGGACAAAAAATTTGAATTTTACGTCCAAAAGGGGGGCATTCACGATGGTCTGGTGGATTTGGATTTTAAATATAAAAGCTTATGAAAATCCTCATCACGGGCATCGGCGGTTTTGTGGGGCCCTACTTGCAGGCTTGCTTAAAAGATCAGGGGCACGAGGTGTTTGGTTTTGAAAGAACGCACAAGGAGCCCTCTAAAACCATTTTTTACGGCGATATTCTGAACCTCCAGGATATCGACCGGGCCATGGCTGAAACGGCCCCCGATGCGGTGGTTCATCTCGCGGGTTTTAGTTCCGCTCAAAAAAGTTTTGATGAACCCGAGCTTTGCCATCGAATCAATGTGCAGGGAACCCAAAATCTGCTCGATAGTTGTATGCAACTAAAACAGAAACCCCGTCTTCTGCTTATTTCATCGGCTGAAATTTATGGAAAACCCCAATTTACTCCCCTTACAGAGGAGCACTCTCTTGACCCAACCAGTCCTTACGGCCAATCTCGTTTGGATCAGGAGAAGTTGGTTGAGTCGTATCAAAAAGATCTGGAAATCATCATCATCAGGAGCTTCAATCACACGGGTCCCGCTCAGCAGCCCCTTTTTGTAGTTCCTGATTTTGTAAAACAGCTGATTGAAATCGAAAAGGGGATCAAGCCCCCAATCCTCTCCGTGGGTAATTTAGAAGCCGTACGTGACTTTACCGATGTACGCGATATTGTGAAAGCGTACGCCAAAGCGCTGACTCACGCAAAACCGGGGCAGGTTTATAACCTTTGCAGCGGGGTGGGTCGTAGCATTCAGCAAATCCTTGATCAAATGATCCAATTCTCCGGCCTGGAAGTCGATCTCAAACAAGATCCTGCACGCCTCCGCCCTTCGGATATTCCCACTCTCATCGGTTCGCACGAAAAATTCACACGAACTACTGGCTGGATTCCGGCAATACCATTTGAGCAAACCCTCATAGATATGTTAAATTGGTGGAGAGTTCATATTTGATTCTCATGGAAAAATCAGCCCTCATCACAGGCGTTACCGGTCAGGATGGCGCTTACCTGGCCCAACTCCTCCTAAAAAAGGGCTATAAAGTCTATGCGGTGGTTCGCCGTTTAAGCACCCCCAATTTTTGGCGCCTTGACTATTTGGGCATTCAAAATGAAGTCGAAATGATTGATGGCGATCTTCTGGATCAGGAATCTCTCGCTTCAGCCGTTAAAAAGGCCAAGCCGGATGAGGTTTACAATCTAGCGGCCCAGAGCTTTGTGGGCAGTTCCTGGGCTCAGCCGATCCTCACGGGCGAGGTGGACGGCATTGGTGTAGTCAGACTGTTAAATGCGGTCAAAGCGTTTGCTCCTCATGCCAAATTCTATCAGGCCTCCACCAGCGAAATGTATGGCAATAGCCATGTAGAAGGAAGGCAGGATGAAGCCACCCCTTTGCACCCCCGTAGTCCATACGCCATTGCCAAATTGTACGCCCACTGGATGACCATCAATTATCGGGAAAGTTATGGCATGTTCAATTGCTGCGGTATTTTGTTTAATCACGAATCGCCTTTGCGGGGGATTGAGTTCGTCACCCGTAAAATCACGGATGGAGTGGCCCGTATTAAAGCAGGACTTCAGGATAAAATTCGGCTCGGAAACCTAGAGGCTAAGCGCGACTGGGGTTTTGCGGGGGATTATGTGGAAGCGATGTGGCTCATGCTCCAACAAGATGCACCCGATGACTATGTCGTTTCTACCGGAGTAAACCATTCCGTGCGTGAGTTTTGCGCAGCCGCGTTTAAAGTCGCTGGCATTGAAAACTGGGAAAAGCATGTGGCGACCGACGAACGGTACCTCCGTCCGGCTGAGCTTCATCAGCTTTCCGGTGTTTCCAGTAAGGCCACCCAAAAACTGGGCTGGAAGCCGAAAGTCACTTTTGAAGCGCTGGTTCAAATGATGGTGGAAGAAGACATTCGACGCGTTTCTCCTCAAGGGCCTTCATCTTCCTTGGCCATCAAGCCCTTGCACTTCAATCGCGCTTCGAAGATAAAAAAAGCTCTGGTTCAATGAATTCAATGCCCGGTAAAACACGGGCAATAGAGGGTCTTGATGTTAAGAAAATCATGGTTCAAATCAAGGCAAAGGCTCGCCAGCATCAGATGAACGACGATCTCCAAAGACTCTCCACGATTGATCTCAAGGATTTGGAAGTGGAAGAGGACAAAAAAGGTGAACATAAGCTGAGTCAGGAGACGGACGCAGAAAATTGGCCTGAAAACCTATCCTACATCAATCGGCACTATTCGCTGACGGACCATTACAATTTTGTCACTACCCATCGTCGGGGACTCATGGGCAGAATGGTGAACCAAATTTTGAGTAAGCTTTTTTTAGCCATTAAAGTTTTTATCGACCGAATTGTGGTAACCCAGGAAACCTTCAATGTCAAAGTCGTGCGGCTTTTTAATCGGTTTTCAAAAGATTTTAATACCCTCTCCACCCGCCTCGATGACCAGAAAACCGCCACCTCCACCCTCTCCACCCGCCTCGATGACCAGAAAACCGCCACCTCCACCCTCTCCACCCGCCTCGATGACCAGAAAACCAAATTAGAGGAGCAAAAATCAATGGGGGATGATCTCGCTCACCGCCTGGAAGAACAAGCCAAACGGGGCGACGATTTCGCGATTCAGCTCACGGCCAGCTCCAAAAAACTCAGCGAACAAAAAACAGAAACCGCTCAAGCGGTTCAAAAAGTTAAGCAGGAAATCCTGTATCCTCATTTAGACATCGATTATAAAAAATTTGAAGACCGATTCAGGGGAGAGCAATCGCAGATTCAGGAAAGGGGGAAGCTATTTTTGAATTTTTTTCATGAATGTAAGGAAGTGTTGGATATTGGTTGCGGCCGTGGAGAATTCATTCAAAATTTGCATCAATACGGTTCCGGGGCTTATGGAATCGATATCGATCCTGGAATGGTCGCCGAATGCAAAAAAAAGCAGCTGAACGTAATCCAGCAGGATGCGATCACTCACTTGAATTCATTACCAAACAATCATTTGGATGGTATTTTTGCGGATCAATTAGTGGAACACCTTTCCCGGCCGGACATTATCGAACTTGTAAAGCTCTGTTATCAAAAAGTCAAAAAAGGGCGATTCGTGGTTTTAACGACACCCAATATTAAGAGCATGGTGGTTTACGCCAATTCGCTATATGTTGACCTTTCCCATATTACTCCGGTGCATCCTGAAACTTTGCAATTTCTAGCCGAAACAGCAGGCTTTACAGAAGCTAATCTTCTATTTTATTCGGAAGTCCCAGAATCTCATAAGCTAAAAAGGCCGAAAAAAGATAAAGTAATGGCTGACAATATCGATAAGCTTAATTTATTTTTATTTGGACCCCAAGACTACGCCCTCATCGCCAAAAAATAAAATCGCCTTCGTCATTCCCTGGTTCGGCAAAGAGGTGCCGGGAGGCGCTGAAAATGCCACCAAAGCTTTGATCGAGCATCTGAAGCCCCATTTTGACATTGAAGTTCTTACAACCTGCGTTAAAGATTTCCATAGCGATTGGAATGAAAATTTTTGGAAAGAAGGGGAATATCACGAAATGGATGTCATGATCCGGCGTTTTAAAGTCCGGAAACGCGATACCCTGCATTTTGATCTCATCAACGCTAAATTGATGCGCGGGGAACCCGTCTCTCCATCGGAAGAAAAATTTTTTATTTCGGAATGCGTGCGTAGTGAAAACCTGAACGGCTATATCCGTGACCATCAAAAAGACTACCAATGGTTTCTTTTCATTCCCTACATGTTTGGCACTACCTATGATGGCGTGCTGGCGGCTCCCGAAAAAGCCATTCTCATTCCCTGCTTACATGACGAAAGTTATGCCCACATGGCGATTTATCAGGAAATGTTCAAAAAAGCCCAAAAGGCTTTATTTTTAAGTCTCACGGAGAAAAAAATAGCTGAAAAGTTATTTCCCACGGAAAAAGCAAAATTTACCTTTGCGGGCCTTGGTTTAGACACCGCTATTACCATTCGGCAGGGGGCTTTTAAAAAAGAGCATGGGATAGGTCAATTTATCCTTTACGCCGGCCGTAAAGACAGCGCTAAAAACACCCCTGAGCTTGTCACTTTTTTTGATCGTTTTCAGCGGGAAACCAATGTCGACCTCAAACTTGTTTTGGTCGGTCCGGGAGAAGTCGCCTTACCCGCCAACCCCAACATCATCGACCTTGGGTTTGTTTCCAAAGAAGATAAATACAATGCTATGGCCGACGCCCTTTGCCTGTGTAACCCTTCCCATAACGAAAGTTTTTCGATCGTCATCATGGAAAGCTGGCTCTGCGGCCGTCCGGTACTGGTGAGTGCAGATTGTGCGGTGACCCGCGACCACGTATTATTGAGCAACGGCGGCCTGTTTTACAGCGATTATCACGTTTTTGCGGAATCCCTCGAGTATTATCAGCAACACCCTCAGGAAGTCTCCCAAATGGCCCAGAATGGCAGAGATTATGTTCTTCATCATTTCAACTGGGAGACGGTCACCCAAAATTATTTGAATGCTTTACATGCCTAAGCCAGCCATCCATCAATTCGGCGCGAACTTATCCTTTGGGGATGCCATCTCGAATGACATGCTGGAAATCCAAGTCTCTTTGATGAAAATGGGGTACGATTCCAAAATATACGCTCAGTACATGGATCCCCGGATGGCCAAACACTTTAATCTGTTCACGGCTTATCAGGGTGACCCGAAAAATATCATTCTCTTCCATGCTTCCATTGGGGGAGATGTATTTGATTGGGTCAAAAAACTGGTGGATAAAAAAATCCTGATTTATCACAACATCACGCCGGCGGATTATTTTCGCGGCTACAACGAACATCTTGCCAATTTACTGGCTCAGGGCCCCAATAAAGTGAAAGAAATTGAACCCCATGTCGCCTTTGCCGTGGGGGACTCCGATTTTAACCGGCGCGATCTTGTAAAACTTGGGTTCCCGGAAGAAAAAACCGACACATTGCCGATTTTTGTCGATTTCCAGAAATACGACAAGCCCATAAACCGGTCATTGGAAGTCCAGTTAAAGACCGACGACATCAAGAACATCTTATTTGTGGGCCGTTTTGCCCCGAATAAAGCCCACGCAGACCTCATCAAGGCATTTTATATCTATCATCGCTATTTCAATCAAAAATCCAGGCTCATTTTGATCGGCAGTCATGACGGTTTGGAAACCTATTATCTCCGCCTTAAAAAGTTGATCGAAATACTGGAGCTGGAATACCATGTCATTTTAGGGGATCAGGTTTCTTTTGACGATCTGGCCACGTATTACAAAACCGCTGATCTTTTTCTCTCCATGAGCGAGCACGAAGGGTTTTTAGTGCCGATTCTCGAATGTTTTCATTTGGGTATACCTGTTTTGGCCTACCGCGCTGGCGCCGTACCGGAAACCATGGGGCAGGGGGGCGTGATTTTTGATACAAAAGATTACGGCCAAGTGGCGGAAGCGATGGACCAAATTCTGACCAATTCCAACCTGAGAAATGGGATCATAGGTAAGCAAAAAGAGCGCCTCAAAGACTTCAGTCGGGATCGAATCGAACAGAAACTCCAAGAAGTGATTAATCATGCTTTATGACAAAAAAAAGGATCGCCTTCGTCGTTCCCCGGTACGGTCCCAACATCAATGGCGGAGCAGAAACGCTTTGCCGTGAATATGCTGAATCTCTGGTCGCCGATTTTGATGTTACGGTACTCACGACCTGTGCGGAAGATTATACGACATGGGAAAATCGGTTTTCCGAAGGCAGGGAAACGATCAACGGCGTCCAAGTCATCCGATTCAAAACCGCTCCGCGGGCCAGTGATTTTGACAGCTTCACTCCTCGCATTCTTGCTGATAAAAACAATAAGGCGCTCGCCGAGGAATGGATGAAAAAACAGGGGCCCTATTCAACCGATTTAATCGACTATATTGCTACTCATGCCGATCAATACGACCACTTTCTGTTTGTGCCTTATTTATACGCAACCACTTATTTTGGAGTTCAGAAGGTTTATCAAAAAGCCATTTTAATCCCCGCCACTCACGATGAGCCCATGATTTACTTCAGTATTTTTGATGAAGTGTTTAAACGGGTGCAGAAAATCATTTTTTTAACACCCGAGGAGCGGGAATTCGCCCTAAAACGCTTTAAAACCTTGCCCTCTAACAAAGTCATCGGGATGGGAATCGATCTTCCAAAGACTGTTCCGGTCGATTTGGATCGTTTTCAGCTTCCGAAGCGATACGCTATCTACGTAGGTAGGATAGATCCTTCTAAGGGGTGTCAGGAATTGGTCAATTATTATGAAACTTATTCCGGGACAAAAGATTTGTCCCTGGTTTTTATCGGTAAAAAGGCCATGGACTTACCGCCAGATATTCATTGTTTAGGTTTTGTGGAAGAATCAGAAAAACATGCCCTCATTGAGCGGGCGGAATTCGGTATTCTGCCATCCAGGTACGAAAGTTTTTCAATCAGCTTATTGGAGTATTATGCCCATAAAAAACCAGTAATTGTCAATGGCCATAGCGCGGTCTTAAAGGGGCATTGTCTCCGGGGCAATGGGGGATTGTGGTACCAAAATCAGGCTGAATGGGAGACGGCGGTTCGGTATCTAATGACTCACCCTGAAGAAGCTAAAATAATGGGCAACAATGGATATGAATATGTAAAGAAAAGTTATCAGAAAAAAAAGGTCGCCGAAAATCTGAAGCAATTTTTAATGGATTAAATGTTCTGAAGAATCTTTTGGATAATGCCATCCATTTTAGCAGTACCATTTTTGCCTTCATACGGCATCCTTTTTTTAGTAAGTTGGCTTTCAATCGCCTCCAGAATTTTAGACGTTGTGGCTGCATAGATCGCCCATTCGGTAGAAATTTCATCCGCAAAATATTGTACGGCGTCCTCTGACGTCACCACCGAAGGAACGCCAAAAATCCGTGCTTCGACAACGGTCGCAGAGGCATGGGTCACATGAACATCTGCCTGACTGAGAAGGAAATACAGGGGGAGATCTGTCGCGCGATCGATTTCAACATGAGTGATATGGTGATCTGAAAACATTTTCTTGATTTCTTCTTTTTTTTCTTTCAGGCAGGGATGCAGTCTTATCCACCATTTCCACTGGTTATCGGACCGCTGGATGGCTTCAATCAGAAGGGATAAAAGCGTTGCATTATGATCCTCAACGTAAGAAAGGGTTACAAGGAGATTGGTCGATCCTTTTTCAGGGGCGATATCCATCGCTTGCCGAGAGGTATTTTGTTTCCAAAAATGAACAAAAGGATGGCCGCCTACGATTGCCTTGTGCCAAGACTTAACAGGGCTATTCCAGCGCTCTATGGCCAGGGCATCCTCCTGAGTCCAGCACCAAAATAGGGAAGGGAGCATTTCGTACCCATGGGGAGGGACTTTACTCCATTGTCCGTAGGCGGGATTGGCTTCTCCCGCGACTCCGTGCTGGATATCAATAGAGGTAATTCCTAGTTGGCGGCAGGCTAGATTAAATGCCAGTCCCCGGGGGCCATAATAACAAACGACAAATCCCAGAAGTGGCCGTGTTTTTTGAAGTATTTTTTTGTAAACCTCCGCGTAGGCTTTTACAACCAAAAGAATGGTTTTTACCCGTTCCTCATCCGGAAGGGGAATATTAAGATGTTGTGACTGAAGGAAGGCCATAAACCGGTCGAAATTTTTGAGATGGATAGACTTGAAATGTCTTTTTTTAAAAAGCATGTTCTTGATGAGCCCAAAATCAAGATGAGGCTGGATGAAGAGGGAGGGGGTAAAACGAGGAACAATATAATGATGAAGTGGCTCCATCATGAAGGAATTCTGGCCCTGATTCGTCAGCGCCTCAATCAAGGGATCGCAAAATCGGTCAAACCACTTTTCGTTCAATAAAACCCGGGAAATACCATCTCCCAAAAAGACCGCCTGAACAGGTTGTGGAATCGCATTTTTCTGCCGATCCAAAAAAGAGCGGAGAATGTATTTACAATAGCCCCAAAGCATTCCCAGCGCCTGGCGGACTTTGAAAAGGAAATTAAGCCTTATTTGCTGTTTTTGGGATTCGCTGAAGGATAAGCTCATCATTAAATCAAGGCGGATGAGCGGCCAGACATGAAGTTCGTCAATAGTCCAATGCTCAACATCGAACTCTTTTTCTATCTGATGGAAAAGGGCAATAATATTTTTAACCTGCATTCAGCGGTAGGTAATCAGGATTTCAGCCAAATCGGTGCGTATAAAGACATTTGCGGATGATGGGATGATAAAAGGTGAATAACACCGTTGGAAGACCATCCCGATTGACCATACTAACTCCTTCGCTAAATTCTCCTTTTCCAGGGTATTGGGTAAAGAATCGGGAAACATTTTCACCATCTTTTGCCCGATGATAGGTAGTAATTTGAGCCACTTCTAAGGGGGCTTCTTTAAAGAAATCCCGAGCTCCTTGTAATAAATTCATTTCCTCTCCTTCAATATCTGCCTTAATGAAGTTTGGAAGCGGAAGATGATATTTTTTAACTAAATGGGGGAGGCTATCAACAAGGATCGTTTGTTTGCCATATTTGATTTCCTTATAAGCATCGGACACACCTTCCGGAACGATTTTAACTCTACCCTCATTGATTTCAGATTCGAATGTTTTAGAAAGACACTGGCATTGCATTTGATCGGGCTCAAAAATGACGATCATCCTGGCTTTTTTCAGCCACTGTTTTGCCTGCAATCCTTCCGCGGCGCCCACATCATAAATCACCCAGCCTTCTCCAATTTCATCAGGTGATAAATACCGATGTGGAGAGCCGATATTCTGCTCGTTCAAAACACCGTTAAGGCTCTCCATAATGACTTCTCTCGGCCACGAGTTTGGATAGAAATATTTATTATTATTATAAACTAAGAAAGGAAATTGCGGGTCGGCATGAAACTCAAGTTTGGGCTTAAGGTCAACCTGATTATAAAAAGGAAAAAAATCCCTTTTTGATAAATAAAGCCCCAAGCATTTATAGCTAAACAAAGGCTCTTTCCGTTGGTTGAGGAGAATAGAAATAGACGCGGGAATGGCCACGGCGTAAAAAGCCGCGAAACGATACATTTTGTATTTTATTTGTCTTATAGTTTGTATCATTGGTTTGAAAAAAATCTCTTCTATGATATCTTATAAAAAAATTTAATAAATTGCAATGGTTAAAGCGATCACTCAATGCCGTATTTGCGGCAACAAAAACCTAATCCCGTTAGTCAATTTGGGCTCAATGGCGCTCACGGGCATTTTCCCAAAACAAAAGACCTTCCCCGTGAGTTCAGGGCCTCTGGAACTAGTAAAATGCGAGGAAGAATCGAATGCCATGAATTGCGGGTTAGTACAGTTGAGGCACAGCTTCAGCCTGACGGAGATGTACGGCCTCAATTATGGATATCGCTCAGGTCTTAACCGATCCATGGTGGAGCATCTGCAGAACAAGGTTAAGAAGATATTGCAACAGGTTGAACTTCAAAAAGGAGATTTTGTAATCGACATCGGGAGCAATGATAGTACCTTGCTGCAGGCATACCCCAGCGAAGGCATTCATCTCATTGGAGTGGACCCCACTGGGATCAAATTCAAAGGTTTTTATCCGGCTCACATTGATTTAGTCATCGATTTTTTCCCATGCCGTCAGCTTTCGGAAAAATTGGGGGATAAAAAGGCGAAGATCATCACGTCTATCGCTATGTTCTATGATTTAGAGCAGCCACTGGATTTTGTGCAGAGTATTCATGATGCGCTGGACGACAACGGCGTATGGGTTTTTGAACAGAGCTACATGCCGGCCATGATCGAAGTGAACGCCTACGATACCATTTGCCATGAACACCTGGAATACTACGGTTTGAAGCAAATCAAACACATGATGGACAAGGTGGGCTTCAAAATCGTGGATGTCGAATTCAACGATACGAATGGGGGCAGTTTTTCCGTCATGGTGGCCAAGAATAACTCTCCGCTTCCGGCAGACGAGAAAAAAGTAAACCATATTCTGGATGAAGAGAAACGGAAAAAATTGCACACCCTGGAGCCCTACCAGGCGTTTCAGCGCAATATCGAAACTCATAAAGCGGATCTATTGGCTTTCCTGAAGGCCAGAAAGCAGGAGGGTAAAGTGGTTTTAGGCTATGGGGCCTCCACCAAGGGAAATGTGATTTTGCAATATTGCGGCATAACCGAAAAAGATATTCCTTACATTGCCGAAGTAAATGAAGATAAATTCGGGAGTTTTACTCCAGGGACTTTGATTCCAATCATTTCAGAGGCCGAGGCTAAAAGAATGAATCCGGATTTATTAATGGTTCTCCCCTGGCACTTCCGCGATAATATTCTCAAGAGAGAAGAGGCCTATCTCAAATCGGGAGGACATTTATTCTTTCCATTGCCAAAACTGGATCTTGTCTGAGCCATGACTACGAAAAAAGATCATCACGAAGCCTCCATCTTTCAGCGCTATTACCGCCTGGAAGATTTTAAAGATCGCTATTTGGAAGATCAGACGGACGCCATAGACATCATCATCCCCATCATTCACACCAACGAGATATGGGAGGCGAATCTACGGTCGATTTATCGCGAAATTCCGGTTAATCGATTGCTGATTGGAGATGGCGGATGCATCGATGATTCGGTCGAAATTGCAAAAAAATATCCGCGCGTGATGGTGTTTGATCACAAGGCATACAAAACGTTGGGGTTCAGCATCCGGAAGCTGATCGAAGAAGTCTCCACCGAATGGTTCGCCTATCTTCATTCGGACGTATTCTTGCCCAAGGGATGGTTTGATGGCATGAAAAAATACCAGAACCAATATGATTGGTATGGCTGCAAAATGCGTATCACTACACTGGCGGAATGTTTTGATGAAAACAGTGTGACCAAAAAACGTCCCTACGCGGGCAGTCAGATAGGCCGCAAAAGCGCTTTCACACCACATTTAAATGAGATCGACGATGATTTTGTGTATCGACAGGAGGATTATGTTTTCAATACCGTTATAGAAAAGGGGGGGTATAAAACAGGCTATGTGGATGATATATTTCACTATCATCAGCAAATCCATAAAGAAAGTCCTTGGGGCCGAAAAATAAAGCGTGTCTCCGTAGAAATAGAATGGAGCCCCGAAGAACTCGTGAGAGCCAGTACCATGCAGGTGTATGGAACCGTTAAATATGTTAAACCCACCCCCTATTTGGCCGCATGGATATCGCTGGATTTAGCCCAGCTGATTCTACAAAAAAAATTAAATTGGGCTGAGTTCAGGGCATGGGTTTCCAGGACCAACCCCGAATGGAATCCGTATCTAAAATACTGGCGAGTTTTTTTAATGAAATATTATTTAAAATTTTCCAAGGGGGAGGGTATTGTTGGTAGGCTAAAAAGTTGGTTTCTTAAATAGTATTTCCTTTATGCCGTCAGCGTTACTGGTTATTAATACCACCACCTATTTCACCGGTCTGGTTGAAGTAGGACGTCTTTTGCAAAAAAAATCGCCTTACAAACCTATTTTCTATTTCACTCAACCGTACGATCAATATGAGGAGCATATCGCGATCTGTGAGAAAGAAGGAATGCAGACACGCTGTAGTTTCAAAAAAGTAAATATCATTAATCGCGATGCTACTCGATTAACGCGGAACCAGACACGAATCAAGAAAGGAATGCTGGCGCTGTATAGAAATTTTTGGGTTGGCTTCACATATGAAATGCTGAACTACGCGCGAGAATGCATCAAAATCAATCGATTGCTCAGGCAGATTAAACCAGCCCTTCTAATTCTGGCCGGTGATAACATAGGCTATAATACAGATATTTTCGTAAAACGGGGGCACAAACAAGGCATCCCATCGGCTATCATCCCCTTGTGGATGACTAATGCGAATGAACCCGCCGAAGCGTATTACAGTAACCCTGCTTATGACGGCAATCGGCTAGCCAATCGTATTGTGGGATGGCTTGATCCCAAATGGACCATGACCCATCGAGGGAAAAAGTTGATCCGGTGGCCTGCTTTTAAAATTTTGGCCATGAAGCTATTTGGCCTGGTGCCTCCTCTGCCGTGGATTCTCAATAGCAGCCACGCGGACATGATTTTGGCAGCTCACCGAGCGATGGAAAAATTGATGAGACAGGTAGGCATCAAGGCCAGCCAAATGAGGCTTACCGGATCCATCATCGACGACATGATGACGGATAATATTATCCATTTGGAAGTCCGCCGGAAAGCCCTTTATGAAAAACTCGGACTATCTCCGGAAAAGCCCATTCTATTGTGCGCGTTGCCTCCTCAAATTCTTTACGTATTTGCACGAGCTCAGTGTGATTTTAAAAATTATGAAGATTTAGTGGAATTTTGGATCACATCTCTGGCACAAACAAAAAATTATCATGTAGTCATCTCCTTGCACCCAGCGATTTCTTATGAGGATATGAGATACATTGAAGAGCGGGGGGTAAAAATCAGCCGGGATAAAATAATAGACCTAATCCCTCTGTGCGATCTGTTTATTGCCTCTATGTCCGCCACGATTAATTTCGCTGTGGCTTGTGGGAAACCGACGATTAATTATGACGTGTACCGATTTAGGGACATTTATTCGAAGTTTAAGGGCGTTCTAGACACCGAAGAGAAAGAGGGGTTTCTGTTATTATTAGAACAATTAACCAAAAATAAAAATTTTTACGCGGAAGTATCGGCCAAGCAGCAGACTGAAGCAGACCAATGTGGGATCCTGGATGGCAAATCGGGAGATCGTATTCTTCAATGCATCAACGAATTAACCACAAAATCGAATGTTTAAGTCGATTAAAAATTCACCTTTTTTTGAATTTTTGAACCATTCAAAAAACTATTTTATCAGCAACCTGGCAACGGGCGCGCTGGCGTTTTTTGCGCTCCCGGTGATGACCCGCATTCTTTCTCCGTCCGATTATGGAATTCTATCCGTTTTTATGGGTTACCAGGGGATTTTCGTGTCGGTACTGACTCTTAATTGTTATGTGGCGATGGGGCGCTATTTTTATGAACGAAAAGATGATTTTAAGAGTTTTTTCGGCACCAACCTGATCTTTGTTTTTTCCCTGTTGCTGATGTCCTTTTTTGGTTTTAGCATTTTCAAAGAAGACGTCGCACGTTTATTGAATGTGCCGGTCAACACGGTCCTATTGATCGTGCCCGCGGTGCTCGTCTACATCCTTGGATCCTGGTTCGAGCAAATTTACATTCCCCAAAAGGAAAGCCGAAAAATCGCCAGCCGAAATGTGATTCGGGCCTATGGAATCTTTATCTTATCTATCGTGATCATCCTCCTGATGGGCCAGGATAAATACCTGGGACAAATCTATGCGACACTGGTGATTGGCTTGCTGTTTTCAATCTATTATTGCTTCGATTTAAGACCGTATCTCTCGCTGGCATTCCAGTGGAAGCACATGAAGTACATCCTCCATTACTCGGTTCCACTGATGCCCTATGCCTTGAGTGGAGTGATTTTGTCTCAATTTGATCGGATCATGATCAACCATTATTTGGGAAGCGCTCCGGCAGGTTTGTACACCTTCGCGGCCATCATCGGTTCCATCCTAACGCTCCTCAGCAGCGCCTTATTTCAGGCGTGGCACCCGGACTATTTTAGGCACATGGATGCCAAAAACTATCGGCAATTAAGCGTGGAGGCGAGCCGGATCTTTAAAATGATTATCGCCGCCGCCTTATTCCTCATTTTATTTGGGCAAGAAATCGGCCTCGTGCTGGGTGCCAAAAATTACCATGCGGCTCTCCCCCTCATCCCCATCATCATCATAGGCTATGTATTCAACTCCGTCTTTGCTTTTTATGGATGGAACATCGATTATGAAAAAAGAACGATTTACCTGTCGGTATCCGTGCTCCTGGCCGGGTTAATGAATATTCTCTTAAACATCATTTTTATTCCCCGGTTTGGATATTTCGCCGCCGCGTACACCACCACCGTTTCTTATTTCGTGATGGCGCTCTTGGTATGGATCACCAGCAAGTACGTTTTAAAGATATTCTGCGTGCCCTTGGCGATTGTTTTAAGGCCAATAGGCATCTTAGTGCCTTTGGTAGCTCTTTATTACGCCATGGCGTTTTCTGGCCTTAATTTTGCCCTCCTGCTTTTAGCGAAGGTATCAGTATGTGTTTCGGGGACTTTACTCCTCTGGAAATGGCAAGGAAAAGAGGCGCTGTAAATGCTTGTTACTGCTGGGGGCAGATTTTGTTATACCACGAGACACAATCGGCCTGTTCCTCAATGGTGCACAGGGTAGGCGCACTAGACAAAAAGTCCTCCACTTGTCGGTAAAGCCCCGGCTTGAACTGAAGATCAAGCGCGTTATCAATCTCTACTTTCTGAATCGCAACACTGCCAATGGCTTGAATGTGCAGCTCTTCAAGGGGCCTGAAAATGAGACGATGCTTCCGAGTCAATACTTCCACTCCCCATCGCCCAGGAGCTTCCCAATTGGCCTGGTAGGAGAACAAAGCGCCATTATCGGCGATCCCTGCTCCGGCGAAAATCGAAGCGGAAGGATGCCAAGGCAATCCGCCGGCGGCATAAGAGTTCATTTGGCGGGGTTTTCCCCCCAGAAAAAAGGCCATATCCACCACATGCGTTGAGTTGCACAAAAACCAGTGCTCCAGAATCTCTCGGGCGATCTGCTGAGTCCCTACCACATGACTCCATTCGGTAAATTCAAAATGGAAGGAGGCAACCCCCCCATCCTCTTGGATGATTTCTTTGGCCTTGAGTGTTGAGGCATAAAAACGCCGATTGTACGCCAAATAAACGTGCGCTCCTGTTTCAGTGGTCTCGGCAGCCACCTGGCGAATTTCTTCCGTGCTAGCTCCACCGGGTTTTTCCAGTAAGATGGATCGAAACCCATGATGCAAAAGAGAGGAGGCCACTTTACCCAATTCATTCACGCTAACGGCTACAATGGCCTTAGAGAAAAGGGCTTTATTCGTTGAAAGCCAGGCATCAATGCCTCCGGGGATGGGGGCATGACCGGTTGTTTCTTTGAATTTTTCAGCCGAGGCCTGTCCTCGGCCAATTGTCACAAATTCGCGGCCAAGAGCTTTCAGAACCTTGGCGTATTCCGTCGCCATATAGCCTGTTCCCACCAACAAAATAGGATTCGCGCTGACTGTCATAGAATCAAGTGAATGGATAAGGTTCAGCCGGGTATCCGTGCTGGCTTAAAAAAGCAGACAAGCCCTCGAGCAATGTCAGATGAAGCTGCGCTGATTGTGCATAAGGGGTTAAGCCGCAAGTCCCTTGGCTCAACAGATCCTCCACGACGACGGCGGTCATCTGGCTTTGGAAAGGAAGCGGGGCTGCCCCGTCTTGCCAAAGCCATTGCGTTTCGGGACCGGCAAGCCAAGCCTTTTGCTCATTCTCGCGGGAAATAACCCGACCCTGGGCGCTATGGACTTCAACGTGGACGGGAACATTGCCTTCGGCGAAACAACTGAACGAACCGTAGCTGCCATCCTTAAAACGGGCGGCCAAGGTGCCATGCAATTCTAAAAATCCTTTGCGTTTGCCGGGAATCAGGGTTGGCTCCAATCCGTCCGTAATGAGCTGATAATCGCAGCAGCCCGTCAAATGGGCAATATGATCGAGGTAATGAATGGACGTAGTGATGAGGCCGTAATTGCTGCCTGTCGCCACATACACCAAAGGAGAACGAACCCTATTTTTAAGGTCACGGTAAAAAGGCATGGTGCGCATGCTGCAATCAACCCAGGTCTGGCAGTGATTTTTTTCCAAGAGATCCCCGACTATCTGATAGTCTTCATGCTTTTGAAAAAGAATTTTTTCTAAAATTAAAAATCGAACCGACGCACGCGCCAGCAGCTGTTCTGTCAGAGGGCGTCTTGTGTCCGAATTGGTCGCTATGATCACCACATCGTAGGCCGTACCGATCGCTTCCAGGTCGCTGAGATATTGGATGGAATGATGGTCTGATCCCGCTGCCGATTCATATCGTTCCTTGGCCATTTTTAACGAAGGCGGAAAAGGGTCCACAACGGTAATCATTAAAGGAGATGAGACAGCCTTTAAAGCCTGTAAGTGTCGGCTGCCCAACTGGCCCGCTCCAATGAGACAAATAGTGTTCATAAATGACTTAAAGATGAGTGGCTCCCATTCCAGCCGTGAGCCAGTCTCGATAAATTTTAACCCCTTCCGCCCCGCTTTTTTCGGGATGGAATTGGGCCGCAAAGATGTTGTCCTGAAAGAGACTGGAGCAATATTCAATCCCTTGATAGTCCGTGAGAGAAAGAACAACCTCTTTGTCGGTCGGGGAAACGTAGTAGGAATGTACAAAATACATGAATTCACGATTGGGAAGAGCGGCCAAAGGAGTGTGCGCCCATTTCCCCTTTTTAGGTTCGTAAATTTGGTTCCAGCCAATTTGAGGAATTCTAACCCTTTGTTCTGCTTTATTTTTAGCGGGGAATTTCACGACTTTTCCGGGGATAATATTAAGACCTTCATGACTTCCAAATTCTTCACTTTCGGAAAAAAGGAGTTGCAATCCCAGACAAATGCCCATAAAGGGTTTTCCTGAAGCGATGAATTCTTTAATAGGGCCAATCAAGTCCAGTTTTTGTAAATTCTGCATCGCATCGCCAAAGGCTCCTACCCCCGGCAAAATAGCCGCCTCGCTTGCAAGGAGCTTTTTTTTATCCGAAGAGATTTCAGCTTCCAGCCCCAGATACTCACACGCATGCTGAACACTGAACAAATTGCTGATTTGGTAGTCGATAATAGTGATCAAGGGGAAGGCACTTTATTTTTTTCCTGCCTGCCGGCAGGCACGGCGATCGGGCGGAAGGAAATGATCTTTTTTTTGGCAATCCCATGAGGAAAAACCTGATTTTTGAAGTAATGATTAAGAAGAGCCACCACTTCAGGATAACTCAGACAACGGCTGCGATCACTTTCATAGGAACCGGATTGGCAGGGAACAAACCCCTTGGGCTTATTTTCGCCCAGACAAAACATTTCTTCATTCTCCACCGCTTCTTCAGCTTCTTCTTCCCTCATTAAAGCCTCGCATATTTTTTCTCCTGGCCGCTTTCCCACTTCCCTAATTTCAATTTTTTTTGGGTCATGGCCGTGAAGAGGCGCCAAGATCTCAATCATCGCACGCGCCAAATCATACATATTAATGACCGGCATCTTGAGAATAAACAATTCTCCGCCTTTAGAGAGCACACAGGCCTTGATGACCAGGTTGACCGCATCCGCTATGCTCATGACAAAGCGATTCATCTCCTTATGGGTGAGGGTAACCGGTCCGCCTTTTTCAATCTGTTCCATGAAAAGGGGCACCACCGAACCCCGGGAGCCAAAAACATTACCAAATCGAACGGCGCAAAAAACAATGTCATGGGCGCCTCGGTAATGTTCAGCGAGCACGACCATTTTTTCAGAGAGTAGTTTGGTGGCCCCCATCACATTCGCCGGCATGGCGGCCTTATCGGTAGAAATTTGGACAAAATGTTTAACATCGGCAGCCCGCGCAGCTTCAATCATGTTCTGGGTACCTATCACATTCGTTTTGACCGCTTCAAAAGGATTGTCTTCAGAAAGATGAACATGTTTCATGGCGGCGGAATTGAAAACAATATCAACACCCTCCATGGCTAAAAAAACCCGATTCCGATCGCGGATATCGCCTATGAGAAAACGCACCTTACCGACCGGGAGATGCCGAAACTCATTTTGCAGATGAAATTGCTTGAATTCATCCCGGGAAAAAATACGGATCTGTTTAACGGGATACTGGAGAAGCGTCTTTAAAAGTTCACTGCCAATGGAGCCGGTTCCTCCTGCGATAAGAACCACCTTATTGGTAAAAAATTGTTTAATCTGTTCATCCATGAGATAGAGTTAATAGGTTCCTGGTTAAAGATTCTGCCACAGCATTCACTTGCTGACTAGTCAAAAGATTAAAAAACGGCAAGGCGATCGTCGACGCAGCCACCTTTTCGGTGATGGGAAAATCCCCGATCTTATAGCCAAATTGCTCCACATAAAAAGGCTGTAAATGGATGGGGGGAAAATACGTGTTGCAGCCAATTCCGTCTTGCTTAAGGAGTTCAATCATTTTGTCCCGGTGTCGGGCTTCTTGCAATCGGACGACATACACAAACCAGCTGAGCTTAACCCCTTCGATCCGGGTCGGGGGCCGTTGAATGCCTTCCAAATGATTCAGCGCACGCGTGTACATGTCCGCCACTTTCTCTCTTTTTTGCAAAAGTTCCTCCAATCGATTCAACTGGACGATGCCCAGGGCGCAATTGATGTCGCTCAACCGGTAATTATAACCCAGTCGATTGTGAACCAGCCAGGACATGCTGTCGCGGCCCTGATTGCGCATGCTTTTGACTTCCATGGCGATCCGATCGTCGTTCGTCACCACCATTCCGCCTTCCCCCGTCGTCATCTGTTTATTGGGATAGAACGCGAAGACCGCGCAATCTCCAAAAGTCCCCACCTTTTGCCCACCCAACGTGGCTCCAATCGCTTCACAGGAATCTTCAAGGACGCAAAGATTGTGTTTTTTAGCCAAGGCATTGATGGCGGTCATGTTGGCCGGCCGACCAAACACGTGGACGGGCAAAATGGCTTTGGTTTTTGGAGTGATCTTTGCCTCAATTTGCTCTTCATCAAGGTTGAGCGTGTCTTCCCGGATGTCCACAAATACCGGCCTAGCCCTTTCAAATAAAAGACAGTTGGAAGAGGCGACGAAACTAAAAGGAGTGGTGATCACTTCGTCGCCATCTTTTAAGTCCAGGGCGCGCACGCACAGGTGAAGCGCGCTGGTTCCGCTATTCACGGCCATGGCATGTTTAACGCCGATAAATTCAGCAAATTGGCGTTCGAATTCCTCCACGCGGGGCCCAATGCTCAACATGGGTGTTTTGAGCACCTCCACCACCGCGTCGATCTCTTTTTGGGTGATGTCCGGACTGGAGAGAGGAATTTTCATGGCTTGAGGGTCTTAATAACTTTGGCAGGAATGCCGTAGGCAATGCTGAAAGGGGGAATGTCTTTCGTCACAAAAGAAAAAGCTCCGATTGTTGCATTTTCTCCAATGGTAACCCCGGGCATAACCACCGAATGACTTCCCAAATTCGCATTTTTTTTAATATGGATGGGGCCATCCTTGGAGTCAATTGTTGACACCGAATAGAGAGAGCAATGGGAACCAATTTGAACGCCCTCATCAATCATCACGCCATTTTTGGCGTTGATATACGTAAACGCGCCGATATCTGTCAGCTTGCCAAGTTTAAGACCCTTTTTATTCTGGACCAGCCAGTTGTATTTGGTGAGTTTACCTTCCTTGATCTCCGGGAATTTCCAGTGTTTGAATCGCATGAAAAATCTATTAAGTCGACAGGAGCAGTTTATAGCATGCCCCCCTTATGATCAATGCCCTTTAATAGACAAAAGGATTTAGAAATTTCGACAATACAGCTCCAGACACGGCTGCGCGAATAGCTGCCTGAGAAGGAAGTTTATTCAAATAATCGCGAGCCACATCGTCTGTAAAGTCACTGTTGCGAGTATAACGAATTTCCAAGCGGGGATCCTGAGGGATTGGCGTCATTTTTTTTAGCCTACCCTCTTTTAAATAGGTCATGAGGCCCTTATGGGCACTTTGAACGGCTCGCATGCCCAAGTCGAAGGGATTCTCCGTGACTTTGGGTAATGCATGGAAAAACATATCTCCCGAATCCAGCCCCTTGGAAAGCAAATGGATGGTCGCCCCAACAAGATCGATATTCCCATCGTAAGCCGCCCAAAAATTACAGGAACTGCCGCGGTAGTAAGGAGAAATGCCCATGTGGATGTTGTAAGCCCGGTGCTGAACCAAAAAATCGATCAGATCACCTTTGATGTAACTGGCCCCAAAGACAACATAATGATCGGACTGGAGGGCGGGAGCCAAAATATCCATCGATACATCGTTTAGATCGCCTGTCTTCATGATGAATGGCCTCACGTTATTTGGCAAAAGGGAAATGGTGCCAAAAATCGATTTTTCTGATTCCATAACGTGCGAAAAATACTCCTGCATCACGTCCGATTTCTTAAAAAAATCTTCCCGTTTTCCTGGAAAAAGTGTCGTCACTTCCATCACAGCATACACTTCATCGGCAATGCTGGCTAAATCTCTTATGAGAGAAAGATGTCTGGGCTGATTGCCCGTAAAGACGGTAATTTTCATGGTTCATATTTTATCCACCAAAAGGGCGTGGTCGAGACGCGGATATTCCAGAGGGGAAGCATAGTCTTCTTCGATATTGGACCGAAAGCCCAAATCGATGCCCAGGTTTTTTAAAATGCCCAAAGTATTCTCGTTATACGAATTGCAGGGATGGGACATCGTCGAAATCACATGGCCGAGGATGTCCGTTAACAGGGATTGATTTTCAGTGTATTCCTGTCGCTGTTGGTCCACAGGCAAGGCTTTTAAATCCGTGGGGTGGGTGTGAGAATGGAGTCCAATGATATGCCCATTACTTTTTAAATGGCGTAGGTTGTCTTGGGAGTTCCAGAGGTTTTTGGAGATATCCTGAGTATCAATTCCGGATTCTTCGATCATTTTATCCATCAATCGATTGTAATTCGCGGGCCCCAAAATCTGATCACGGATGTAGCGGAATATTCTGTCTTCCCTTGTATAGAAGGGGAATTCAGCCAAGTACTTTTCAGGGGCAAGATTTTTTAATTTGTCGCTGACAGCTGTTTTAAACTCAGAGTGTGAAATAACCTCATTAAAACTTCGATAAAAATCATCCACGTCCCCAAAATAAACCGTCCGAAAGTAGCGATAAATCTCCAATTTTTCGATTTTACCTACTAAGGGTGACGTGAAAATAAACCAAAAAGCCTTGATGCGATGGTGCTCAAGAATCGGGAGCGCGATGTCGAACTGGCACAGCAGGTTGTCATCAAAGGTGAGACAGATATCGTCACTGTCGAGAGTGCCCGATTGTGCCTTGGCATACCATTCATCCGCAGAAAGGAGATGATAATTCTTGTGCAGCCAGCCAATCATTTGCTCCAGCTGATCGCCCGAAATGCCTCCTTGGACTTTGGGATGTTTATGGCCATCATAAAAATGATGAAACAGGATCCCATGAGGTCGTTGGATAAGGGTGGTCATAATGAAGAAAATGCTCCGGCAATCGCAGGCTCATCAAGGGGTAACTCCGAGCATGCGAAATACTAATCTATCAACCAAGAGCAGTTTATAGCATGCTCATCCCATGGTCAACGCCAGAGCTCCTTAGGCGGGCGTTATCGGAGCATCACTAAAGGGGGGTCTTAGGGGATGATGCGCATGGATCGCCAGCAAAAATCGTTTCTGAGCCGCAATATCAAACGGCGCTAAATCGGCCAATCGGCCATCCAGTTCATCATAAAAAGCAGCCGCCTCACCCTCTCGCCCGTTTAAACAAAGCGCCCCCAGCATTTCTACCAAATCATTAGCGGCTTCACGTTTCAAGTCGGCTTGTTTGCTGACCTCATAAGCTGTGTGGAAAGCGGTAACAGCGGCCTCCACATCACCTAGATTTAAATGCGCTCTTCCTTGAACAACATGAAAATTGTGTGCACGATTTGGGTTAAGCCCCCCAGCGGCCAAGTAGCGCCCTGCCTCTCCGATCGCTGCTGTCCATTGAGTGGGATCGTTCGCTTCCAATCGGTCAGACAATAAATCCACAATGGCCTTTTGGCGGTAGCCATGCCCCATCGTTTCGACAATCTGGACGGCCTGCGCGTTGAGTGCAGTCGACTGTTCCAGAAATTTAAAATTCCTTCCTTCTCCAACACCGCTTTTGTCAAAGGCCGCCCGGTAGCACAGCGCTTTAAAATTAAGCACTTTCGCATAAGCGAACCAGAAGGTTTTCAATGAGGCTCCTTGCTCAGGATCATCGTGGCCCTTGCCGGCGTCTTCCAAGGCAATGCCGTACTTAACCGCCAAATGGCGGGCCATAGCGATGCCTCGATCAGCCATAGCGTGTGCAGCCTCCAAATTTCCCTCCATGCGATCGAGATCGCATAAATTGGCACAGGCGGCTATAAAGTCATTCGGGCTATCGATTTCCAAAGATCGCTGGTAAAGACGTCGTGCCAAGGCAAGATCGCCTTTGCCGCGAGCCTCTATTCCTAACGTCGTTGCCTGCGACGACTCAAAAATATCATCGGGAGTAGCCGTTCCAGTTAAAAGCGCCCCAAGATCCACCCGTTGGGTCTCTACAGCAACGGCAGCAGAAGTAGGTGGAACTCCTGGTTGGGCATCTGGAGCACTAGCGGGTACTGCTGGTACATCACTCATGCAATGGATTTATAAAAGAGATCATTTTAGCACCCACTATCTATTTTGTCAATTTTATCCTACGACACAATAGGTGCTGCTCAAGCAAATAACTTTTAAAATCCGGAATAGAAGTGGGGTGAATTTTAGAGTAACCAAGGCCGCTTTTTAAGAATTCAATATTCCCTTCCCCCTCATATTCCGCCAGGTTTTTATTCTTCCCAACAAAATCATAATGAAACATGGAGGCGATCGCGACCGCGTTGGCTCCCCCCTCCTTAATCACATGAGCAACATTTTCCAGCGTGCCAGCCCCTCCGGAAGCAATCACGGGGATAGAGACGGCTTCACTGACCATTTTGGTCAATTCAAAATCATATCCATTGCCCGTTCCCTCACGGTCGATCGAGGTCAGAAGGATCTCTCCGGCCCCCAATGCCTCCACTTTTTTTACCCAGGAAAGCACCTCCACCCCTGTGTATTCGCGGCCATTGTCGGTGTAAGCTAAATACCGCCCATCGGGTTGTTTAATGGCTTCAATCGCAATGGTGATGGTGGAGGAGCCAAACACACGGGATGCCTCTCGAATGAGATCGGGATTGTTAATAGCGGCCGTATTAAGAGACACTTTATCGGCGCCGGCCCGAAGCACGCTCCGGATATCCTCCACGGAACGCAACCCTCCGCCCACGGTGAGGGGAATAAAGATTTCCTTTGCCGTTCTGGTAATAATGTTGTGGAGGCTATTGCGGCCATAAAGACTCGCAACCACATCGATATAAATGAGTTCATCCGCGCCGTTTTCATAATAGTAGCGTGCAAAATCTTCGGGTTTGCCGAGAACGCGCAGCCCTTCCAAGTGAACACCTTTGACCAAATTGGGCCCTTTAATATCTAGCCGCGGAATCACACGTATCGTTTCCATGATGGGGCTAATAAGTTATTGTTTTATCGAGCAGCCTTTTATCGAGCTTAATGGTTTTAAGAACGTCAACAATCCGCTCAGCGGCATGGCCGTCCCCCCAAGGATTTTTGATTTTTTTTAATCGTTTTAAATAAACCGGATCGTACAGCGATTTTTGGATGGCTCGTACGATTTCATTTTTGGAATGACCCGTATGGATCACATTATCCCCATGCAGACGCCCGGCTTCCCGAGTTCCAACATTAACCACAGGGGTACCAAAAGACGACGACTCGATCATGGCCGCGCTGCTATTACCCACCCAGACGGCCGCCTCTTTTTCCAGCGCAAGAAACACGTTGTATTCAAGATTGGGGTAAATGCGGAAAAAAGGGTTCTTTTTTTCCCGATCAATCACCGTGAGCATTGCTTGGCTTCCCGGGTCGGCATTGGGATAAATGACAACGATGGATCGTTTAAACGTTTTAACCGCTTCGATCGTTTGTCTCATTTGAAATCCCGATTGATCCACCTTATCGCTCACGGGATGCTGGGTGACTAAAATGAAAGGGGATGAGGGGTCTAAATGGAGAAAATGACAGAGTTCTTTTCGGTCTAAAAGCTTTTGCTGTTCAATAAAATCCAGAGCGGGGGCTCCCACCGTATGGATACGCCATTTTTCTTCGCCCATCCGTTCAATGCGGCGGGCCGCTTCCGCGGTCGCCGGAAAATGGAGCTGGGACAATTTGGTCACCGCATGACGGGCCACTTCATCCACCGTGGCTGTTTTGTCGCCACCGTGGATATGGGCTGTGGGGATACCAAGGTATAAACAGACAGTGGCAATGGCGAGCATCTCAGCCCGATCCCCCAGCGTCAAAACCACATCCGGGCGGTCCTTGGAAAATCGATCAGCGGCCTGTTGGGTCAGGCTTGCAATGAACTGAGTCACGGCCAAGGGCTTATTGGATTCAAAGAACGCATCAATGGGTTTTGCCTGTGGAAAGTCACGGCTCACCATCTGACCCGTGTTGCCGAATTTTTTCATGAGATGGATGCCGGTAAAATAAAGCTTCAAATTCAAAGAACGGCTGTTTTGAATAGCCCTGAGGACGGATAGCATCAGTCCGTAGTCTGCACGCGTGCCGGTGACGTAAGCAATTTTTCGGCGTTTCATACGATTATTCTACATCGTCCCAATGGAAGGGGTCATCTTGTTTGAAATTTTTGCGGAGTCGCTTGCCGATCAATTTTTCGTAATGGATCGGTGACACTCCCGTTCCGGGCCGCTTCGCTTCTAGATCCTCCTGGGTCAAAATATGGCCTTTGGTTAAGTCTCGAGCCGCCACCAGGCTGCGGCGGGCCACAGGAAGGGTTAATTTCAGCTCGTCAGCCGTGGGCTGTTTAACAGGGCTGCCCCGCCTTACAAAAGCCTGTTTTATGGCCTTCACTCGTTGCCGTGCCTCCTCGGGATCGGCGGAAGCCACATGGTCCGGGCCAGGCAAAGCCTTATCCAGAGTGAAATGAAATTCATAAAGCGCCTGTCCTAAGGCGGTGGCCATGAGGGAGGCTTCTGCCCCCTCAGTATGATCTGAAAAGCCGACAGGAGTATCCAGTTCCCCCATCAGCGTGGACATGGCGGCTAAGTTCACATCTTTGGCGGGACACGGGTAGTTGCTGGTGCAATGTAAAACAATGATTTGATCATTTCCTTTGGACTTAATAAAAGCAACGGCGTCTTTCACTTCTTCCAGTGTGCCCATCCCCGTAGAAAGGATGATGGGCTTGCCCGTGCGGGCAAGGGCGTCGAGCAGCAAGTAATTGGTCAAATCGCCTGAGCCCACTTTGTAAGCGGCCAAGTTGAACGGCTCCAGGAATCGTACGCTCTCCACTCCTCCGTGGGGAGTCGTTAAAAAAAGAATGCCTTTTTGACGACATCGTTCAATCAGCGGAGCATAAAAATTTTCCGGTAGCTCAAGTTCCCGAAGCATGTCCCGTTGGCTTTTAACGACCCCCATATTCTTTTTTTGATAATCGGCCATTTCGCCCGTTTCGGTGACAACCTGTTCAGCCTTAAAAGTTTGAAATTTCACGGCATGCGCGCCAATATCGGCGGCCAGATCCACCAAAGCCAGTGCTTTTTCCAGGCTTCCGTTATGATTGACCCCGGCTTCAGCGATAATAAAAACCGGTTGACCTTCATTGACTTCATATTGATCGATAAAAATTGATTTTTTGGACCCCCGTTTTGCGTTCATTAAGAGGCTCGCCAAGTCGAAATCTTCCTGCGTATCGATGTCGGCGGAAGCATTCCTTTCCATCTGGTAATAACCAAGCTTTTTTGGGTAGAACGTTTTCTGGCTAAAAAAAGAATCTGTTTTGATGATGTAAATAGCCCCATTGGGCACCAAAAATTGAGTGGCGGTTTTAAAAGCGGGCTTAACTTCCAGACACTTTTCCAAGAAACCCTCGGCATTCACCGCGTGGATCCAGTCAGGCTTCTGTCCCCAGACATAAAAAGAATGAACCGCCTCCAGGTTGGGATTGGCACCCATCTGCTCAATGGCTTCATCCAGATGTTTCGATGTCATTAAAGGCGACGTAGGCTGCAACAGGGCGATATAATCATATGATTGGCCTTCCTTTTCCTGAATCCAGCGAATCGCATGCAGGGCCGCATCCACCGAGGTGGCCGTGTCGGAGGCGAGTTCGGCCGGTCTTTTAAAAGGGACATCCGCCCCGTATTTCATGGCGACCGAAGCAATGTCGTTGGAATCGGTCGACACCAAAACGCGATCAATATATTGTGAGCGCTTGGCCGCCTCCACGGTCCAGGCAATCATGGGTTTGCCGCCGATGAACTTCACATTTTTACCGGGAAGACGTTTAGAGCCTCCGCGTGCCAAAATAAGGGCTAGGATGGTTTTACGATCGTGCATAGAAAAGTTTTTCAGTCGTCCACACCATCCTTATTCACGGTGTGCCTCAGCTTCCACTGGCCGTCCATTTTTTTCCAGATATGATCCATTCTCCATCCATCAATCACACTCCAAAAATGAGGTTCATCGATATCGCAATAGGCCAAGAATTCCTGGAAATATTTTTGGGGAAATTCCCCATCGTATTTGGCCACAAGCGCTGCCGCCTCTTCCCGGGTAATGTGCTTATCCCGGACTTCATGAGCCGCATCCGATGTCGCTCGGCCAATGCCAAATTTAATAAAGCTGAGGTAGTAATGGAATCCATCGATCCGGTCGTCCATGGACGCGTATTTCGAATACGTCCCTTCGTTTCTCACAGAATTGGCCGAAAATCCGGTATGTTCCGTAGCATAATAATAATTTTCCTGAGGAATCCATTTGAGATAATATCCGAAAAAATGAATTTCAGCTCCCAGCTTATCCAGCGCTTCATGGGGAGGGGCCATGTAGGGCAAAAGATCTTGTTCCGAAATGTTGTGCTGAATGAAGTCCTGGGGAGTGATGCCGGAAAAATAATGTTTCGCGTGATCCGATTTGTAGTCCCTCGTCGGTATGTAGGCGTTTTTCATGTCCCCTCCATATTCCACTTCGCCATTTTCCCCATACATAACCAGGGGAATATTGTGTTTAAACGCTATTTGCATGGGGAAATTGATTTGGCCATAAATGAAAGGGAGAAAAGGATCGCCCAATATCTCAAAGGACAATTTAGTCAGCTTTCGATGGATGATTCCATTGGGAGTACCCAATAAGTTATCCAATCCTCCGACATGAATCATATTCTGAAAATTTTTCCATCCAATGTCGGTGTATAAATGAGGAGACCAGGTAACCGTTAAAACATTCATCCCATATTTATATTTCAGCATGTGCGCCACAAAAGCGCTGTCTTTCCCACCGCTGGCAGGAACAAGAACTTCATAGGAGCCGTCATTTTTTTTGAAGCGCTTTAGTAAAGCGACCAATTCCTGTTCTCTCTTTTTCCAATCGATTTCTTTATTTTTATGATCGGCATACAAACAGGCGGAACAAACCCCCTCTTCATTAAAGCCGATCCGGGGTCTTTGATTGGAGATGACACACCGTTTGCAAAATTTTATTTCCTTAGGAAGGTCGTATTGTTTTTTCATAGGATAGAAATCAAATTAATTTTTTCAGCTCCTCACTCGTCGGATAGTTTATCAAAACTGCTTTTCTTGCGCCATGGAAAACAAACAGGCTTCCGGCGGCCACCGCGGAAGCTTTACCGGTTTCAATTCCAGCTTTCAGATCTTTCGCGGATCCAGCCCCCCCAAGGGCGATGACAGGAATGGCGGTGTTTTTTGTCACCTCTTTCAAAACTTCAAGATCATACCCGCTCATGGCGCCATCCCGGTCAATGGAATTGAGCAGGATTTCACCGGCTCCCTTTTCCTCCATCAGCTGAACAGTGGCCTTCAGATCACGAGAGAATAATTTTGTTCCGCAATGGGTGAATACATCATGCTCTCCGGCACTATTTTTTTTAATATCGATAGAAACCACAATGCTCTGTCGGCCAAAAATTTCAGAGGCCTCATGGATCAGGTCGGGATTCTCCAAGGCGTAGGTGTTGAGGCACACTTTTTCAGCCCCCGCCTTTAAAAGATCCCGTATTTGAGTGACATTTTTTATCCCGCCCCCAATGCCAAAGGGCATTAAGCATTGGTCCGCGATTTTTTGGACCAATTCAATCGAAGGAATCCTGTTTTCATGCGTGGCCAAAATATCCAAAAACAGCAACTCATCCACTTCCATGGTGTTAAAAAGCTGAACCGCGTTGATCGGGTCGCCGATATAACGGTGATTCTCAAACTGGACGCCTTTGACGAGGCCTTGCCCCCTAAGCAGCAGGCAGGGGATAACGCGTGGCAAGAGCATGATTAAGCGAAATTAATAAAGTTACGATAAATTTCAAGGCCCGTCAGATGGCTTTTTTCCGGATGGAATTGGGTTCCGTAAATATTATCCTGTTTCAGGATGGATGGAAAATCATAGCCATAGGGAGTTGTCGCAACCACATGGGCGGGGTCAACACCGTCGAAATGGTACGAATGCGTAAAATAAAATCGAGTTTGAGGGTCCATACCTCTCAGCAAGAGTGAATCTTGTTTGATATCAATGGTGTTCCAGCCCACATGGGGGATACTGAGTTTTTGCGGAAGCGAGTCAAAATTGAACCGGACGACCTTTGCCTTGATCCAGCCCAGCCCTTCGGCGTTGCCTTCTTCACTGAATTCGGCAAATAACTGCATTCCTAGGCAAACCCCCAGAATCGGCGTTTTCTCCTCCATCACTTTTTTATTGAGAACCGCTAGCAAACCGGATTCTTTGATATTTTTTATCCCCTGCCCAAAGTGCCCTACTCCCGGCAGGATTAATTTTTCCGCACGTGAAAGTTCCTCCGGAGCGGAAGAAATGACGGCCTTCACCTTGATCATTTCCAATTTTTTTAAAATCGACCGCAAATTCCCCATCCCGTAATCAACAATGACGATCATGTTTTATAAAAATATTTGAAATAGATTATTTCGGGTACAAACCCCAGTTTAAAACCGACATAAATAAAGGGTTTCAGGAACCGGAGCAGGGGATAATAGGTGGGGTAATCATGGAAGCTTTTTCGCGGAGCGCTCATGATTTGATTGAATTCTTCGCGGGAAAGGCCCAATTTCCCCAAAACATAATCCACCGCGTCTTCTTCGTAAGGGTAAGGTGCATTTAGTTCTCTTAGCGCTTCCTCCCGGGACATCAGGCCCGTCCGTATAAAGGCCGAATATTCCAATATTCTTTTATCAATATTGAATTTTTTGGGTAAATAATAAGATTGGAAAAATTTGGTATAAAGCGATTCATGGTGATGGCCGCCGTAGTATCGCCATCCCAAGGCTTCCTCCAATAATTTTTTCACCTTGAGCTTGTCGTATTTAAAATAATTCACAAAGGGGATGCACTGGATGCCTTTGATCACGCGATAATAAAACAAGGTCCATAAAGTGATATTCGGGAAGCTCGTAATTTTTTTGTGGCCGAATTTTTTATGAATACTGTTCACGTATTTTCCCTCCATGTACGTCCAGCTCACCGGCACAATGCCTTCATTCCGGAAAGAATGGCCAAAAAAAACATATTTTATGCCTTCTTTAGCCGCCACATCATGGAGCACGCCATGGATGGCGACATCAGTGGGAATTTCCGCATCCGAGACCGAAGCCTTTAGAAAAGCGATTTGCAGGTCTTTGAATTCTTCCCAGTCGGCCACGACCGTTTCCAGGTCTACATTCAGAGCCTTAGTGGCATTCTGAATATTGCGAACGGCAATTTCCGAATTCCAGCCATTATCGAAATGCACCGCCAGAGGCCGTAATCCGGCTTTTACCGCCACATAGATCATGTAAGTGCTGTCGGTCCCGCCGCTCACGCCAATCACGCAGTCGTAGCGCTTATTTTTGCCGCTGGCTTTGATTTTTTGGACCAGTGCCTCCAATTCCCGGTCGCTTCTTTCGTCCAAAGGGTATTTTTTAGCCATCAGGTCGTGCATCAGGCAAAATTGGCACACCCCCTCCTGATTAAAAACGATGTCAGAAATGGTAGTGTCGGACACACAGCGTGAGCAGATCATAATTTTTGGCTTATAGGGTTCCTCTATATTTTGTAAAAACAAATTTAAATGCGAATTTTTTTTCTTTACCCCACAATTTTGTAATAACCACTCGTTTGTTACAGGTTGCATTGGCTTATCTTCCCACAAGACATTCATTGATAAATTTAAGGAGTTCAAATAGTTTAAAAATATTTTTAAATTGACACCTGATTCCTCTAAACAGAGAGGAGAATATTCTAACAATATTTTTATTTTTGGATTATTTTCGATCATTTTTTCCATTCCTTTTAATGCCGCGAACTCGGAACCCTGAATGTCCATTTTAACAAAATCAACTTTGATATTTCCTAAATATTCATCAAGCGCCACTATTTCCATTTCTATTACATCTCTCTCTCTCTCTCTCTCTCTCTCTCTGCATTATTTGGGTCGAACAACAGCCGATTGTCACTTTCTCCTGTTCTATTGAGATAGATTTTCCCCATTTTGGTTACATCCGCTACGGCTTTATTGATGCAGATGACATTTTTATAATTATTGATAGCGATATTTTTTTGTAATAATGCGAAGCTGGAAGGTCCAGGCTCAAAAGCATAAACTTTACCAGTGGATCCCACCTGACGAGCATAGAGCAAAGCAAAGAAGCCAATATTAGCCCCTAAATCTATTACAGTCTGATCTGGTTTTATCGTACTGGCTAAAGCAATTTCACCATGCTCAAAATTTTTTTCAGGATAATTATTAAATCCCTGATAATTAATACCTTCATCAGATGTATTCTGATACATTTTATGGCCAAAAATGTTTCCTAAAAATGCGGGTTTGATTTTCAAAAAATATTTCATGAGGAAATGAAACACCCTTTTTGAAAATCTATTATAAAGCAGTTTTCTTTTTAAAGAAGTTACGTTCATTAAACTTTTGTTAGTTTATGGATAAATTTTTAACCCTCTGTTGCAGAGTATAGCAAATAATAAGAGCGTGTCGATCGCAAAAAAAGCCAATACCCTGATTATCTTAAAAGTTGGTTCGTTTTGATATAATCCGCCACTAGATTGGCGACAATTTCATTCCCTTTTTTACTCAAATGGCCGTCGTACTTTAAATAGGGATATTGTGAAATATTGGTGGTTTCGCCGATCTCTTTAAGAGAGTCTTTCAGGGTCGCTTCCGTATCCAAAAAAAGAAGTCCATTAGCCAAAGTAAATTCCCGTAGCAAGTTTCGTTCAACATAATCCGCGTAGTTTGCCTCGAGATTTTTACCCGTGGCTTTATTCAAATAAATAGGCCCTCGGTTGTAAAACATCACGAGGAGTGTTTTGGCGCCCTGTTGCTTGGCAATCGTAGCAATTTCTTTAAACGAAACCAGGGTTTTCTGCCATTCGGGACGGGATTCGAGTTTTTCACGGCTCGAAGTCTTACGGAGGGCATCTTGCATCTCCTGCTTGTACCGCTGCATGGGGCCAATCGATATCACCTCATCCGCAACCATGAGCTTATCCAATATAAATCGTGGGTCGTTGGAATACAGCGGATCAAAATGAGATCGGTACAATCGGAGGAGCCCATCCGCGATCACAAACAGGGCGGCTGAACTAATGAACTTAAACTGTTGACGAAATTCACGGCCATTCCCCAGATCATTTTTGACCAGACGTCCAATGGCGCTGGGAAGAGTTTTTTCCCTCACAATGGTTGCATCGTCTTTCATTAGCAGGGCCTCGCGGTCATAAATTCCCCCCAGGTACCCAATGATCACCAACTTTGGATTGAGCGGGGAGCCAAATTGCTTAAACGTCCCACTCATTTGAGAGGGGGCATAACCTTGGACGCCCAAAGAATAAGCGCGGATCCCCACTCTATTCAGCTGAGAAACCCAGGTTTCCTGCGTTTTAACGCCCATTCCTTCCGTGAAGCTATCCCCCAATGCAATCACATCGAATTGGTCTTTGATGGCAATCTCGGGGCTGTTTTTATAACCCCGCTGATCGGTCACCCATTCGTATTCAAAATCGAACTCGCTGCTATTGCCATAGTCGCCAGGCACATGGATGAGGACATTGGGTTTTGGTTTGGCAAAGGGGCTATGATCGAGGAATTCCACCACCTTACCCTTCATTTCTCGTTGCGACCTAGTTTCGATGAGATTAGTAATAAATCGCGGATAAATGGCAGGGGAGAGAGCATATAGAGTTTGGGCCAAAAAAATCAATACAACAAAACAAAGAATGCTAATCTGAAGATTTCTAAAAAAATTAAATAGGCCGATTTTTTTCCACAGCGTTAAAAATGCCAAGGTACAAAGCGTCAGAAACATGCCTATCAGCAAAAAAGCGAACTTCAGAGGAATATTCTCGGTCCATAAAATAGTGAAAACCGCGACAATATTGATCAATAAAATATAAAAATCGGGGTTTTCTTTAAAAATTTTTTTAAGCATGGTAGGCATTACCACATATTTTCCAAATCCTGGGGGAGAAATTCGTGGTTTCTCAGCACATAGTACGAATCACCCCCTGTTTTCTTCAATTGCATCTTATTCTTACCGAATAATTGTGAAACGAGCGACAGGGGACAAAGAAAAACGATAAAAACAATCGTCAGCAGCACTTTTGAACTGATAAACCCTAATCCCTCTGCCAATTTAAGCCAAACCCAGGCTATTTTGCCGCTCAAATAAGGGCTAAACATTCCAATGAGCCCCAATGCGGCCGCAGCGATGAGGAGCGCCTTGATTTGAAAAATCAAAAAAAAGATGGTCAGTGCAACGCAGAGCGTGAGGACGGTCTCCAGCTGTTTATCTCGGTTCATACTATCAAAATAAAGTATAAATAAACGGCGCGATGGCGGAACCGCCTCCAATGACAATCAGTCCTCCAATCAAGAGCAGGACGATGATCAAGGGGAGCAACAGCCAATTCCCTCGTTCTTTCACAAATTTCCAAAGGTCTTTTAAGAATTTCATATGTCCGTGTTAAGTGATAAAAAAGATTAATCCAATTTAAACTCTTCTTTCCAATTTTCTTTCTCCTGCCAATGAGGCTGTTCTATTTTAGCATAGAGATAGTCGCCAATGACTAAATAATCCATTTCCGTCCGCATGAAACAACGGTACGAATCGGCGGGCGTGCACACAATGGGTTCACCCCGTACATTAAAACTGGTGTTGACCAAAACCCCATAACCCGTCTTTTCCTTGAATCGTTGGATGAGTTGCCAAAATTTGGGGTTGGTTTCTCGATGAACCGTTTGTACTCGAGCCGAAAAATCGAGGTGCGTGATCGATTGAACGTCCGACCGGGTGTAATACAATTTTTCCCACAAAGGCAATTCGTGGTAATTGGCGGGCAACGGCTTTCTTCTGCTTTTGACAACGTTCGCTACCAAAAGCATGTAAGGAGACGCGGTTTCTAATTCAAAAAACTGAGAACAGTCTTCGGCCAGAACGGCGGGGGCAAATGGTCGAAAGCCTTCACGATATTTGATCTTGAGATTCAATTTTTTCTGCATTTCCGCATTGCGGGGATCTCCCAAGATGCTGCGATTGCCCAAGGCGCGTGGCCCAAATTCCATTCGTCCCTGCATCCATCCCACCACATTTCCTTCAGATAGCAGAGTAGCGACTTTGCCCGTCAGTTCATCAAAGTTTTCAAAATGATGATAGACGGCTTTGTATTTTCTGGACATCAATTCGGTATCAATGTCCGAAAATTCGGGCCCCAGATAGGCACCGCTCATTTCATCCATCTTACCGCTTATTTTGCGCCCCTGTTTAAAATAGATGTGATACGCCGCCAGAGCTGCACCGGGAGCGCCGCCGGCATCACCGGCAGCAGGCTGAATAAAAATGCCGTCAAAAATTTTCTTTTTGAGCAGTCGTCCATTCGCTACGCAGTTGAGGGCCACGCCGCCGGCCATGCATAAATATTTTGCTCCGGTCAATCGCTTGGCCTCCTCGGCCATCTTGATGACTACTTCTTCCGTAACGATTTGAATGGCCGCAGCCAGGTCACAGTGCTCCTGGCTCAACTCCGCTTCGGGGGGTCGACAGGGAAAACCAAATAATTTCCCCCATTTGGCTTCGTGCACCATGCGCAAGCCCGTGGCATAGTTAAAATAATCCTGATTGAGCCAAAGAGAGCCATCTTCTTTGATATCAACCAAGTGTTCTTTGATCAAGCCGATGTATCGCTTCGTCCGATCGGATGTGGGATTGCCATACGGGGCCAGCCCCATCAGCTTATACTCTCCGGAATTAACTCTGAAGCCAAGGTAGTAAGTGAAAGCCGAATACAGCAAGCCCAGTGAGTGAGGGAAATGCAATTCTTTAAGAATGGTGATTTTATGATGGTCGCCAAAACTGATGGAACCCGTGCTCCATTCCCCCACACCATCAATGGTTAGAATCGCCGCTTTCTCAAATGGAGAAGGATAAAAGGCGCTGGCCGCGTGGGAAAGGTGATGTTCCGGAAAGAGCAATTTAATTTTATCCTTTTTGTATTTTTCAATTTTGGCTAATTCATCGTAAATTAATTTTTTTAAAAACATTTTTTCTTTAAGCCAAACGGGAATGGAAGCCAGGAAAGAGAAAAGCCCTTTGGGCGCAAAGCCATAATAGGTTTCGAGCAATCGTTCAAATTTCAAAAGCGGCTTGTCGTAAAAAACAACCGCGTCCAGTTCATCGATAGAAAATCCAGCTTCGGTTAAACAGTATTTCACGGCCTGGGTCGGAAAAGCGGAATCCTGTTTTTTTCTTGTAAAACGCTCTTCCTGAGCGGCCGCCACTATTTTACCATCTTCAATGATCGCCGCCGCAGAATCGTGATAAAAAGCGGATATTCCTAGTATTTTCATAATTAATAACTTATTTACCTTCTTCCATATCAAATAGCATAGCAAAAAGCAGGAACATCAATCCAGTGATAATCAGGAGGGCGGCAAAAATGGCCCGGGGACCCGTAACCCCAATCCCCGAAAAGACAAATCGATCAATGACCAGATAAAGACTAAACAACAATCCCGAAGGCAATAAAATGAGCCCAAAATAGTAAAAAAAGACGAGGGGGTGGAAATTCAGATAAAGATATTTAAACTTCAGCCTCCAGAAAAAACGGCTGATCAGCATGGGGGAAACCCGAAGCATGTAGCGCAAGCCCTTGATCTGGGACTGTTTTTCACCGGGGAGGTAAATCGCGGTTCGCGGTACATCGATGATTTTAAAGCCATAGGCATTCAGACGGATCAAAAAATCCATGGGATACCCGTAACCTTTCCAGGCCTTTTTCCAGTCAATCACATCAATGGCCTGTTTAGTGATCGCCGTATAGCCATCCACGACATCCATTGTTTTGTAGTAACCGGAAGCAATCTTCGTAAGGGCGGTAATGATCATATTGCCAACAAGCCGCAAAGTGGGCATTTTTTCCAACGTGTCTTCGATCCGGCTCAATAAAAACCGGTTGCCCTTGGCATAATCCGCTTTTTCATCAATCAGCGGATCAAGAAAATGAGTCACTTCATCAAGAGGCATTTGATAATCGCCGCCGATCACTACGGTAATATCATACCCATCCTTGCTAGATTGAAGATAACCTGTGATGATGCCCCCCCCCGGCCCTTGTTGCTTTTCGTGCACAATGAGTTGGATGCGAGGGTCTTTTTGCGCGCAGGCAATAATGACGGCATTTTGGTCGTCAGTACTCTTGTCATCCACCACATATATTTTATCAATCAGTTCCGGCACATGCTCCAAGGTGGATCGGATCAATTTTTTTTCGTTGTGCGCCGGAATAACCAAGGCGATTTTTTTATTACGATACATAGAATTTAAAAAATTATTGGGCTGAAAATTCTATCGAATTCAGGTCAATCCCCAGGGCACGATCATCCGAAGAAATACCAACTACCTCAGGGATGAAAGTGTTCGATTGAATTCGGATAGTATCAACTTTTTTTAAAGAATCCGTAAGGTTAAAATAATAAGAATTCCCTTCACTTTTTTTGAATTCCAATTTTGTATTATTGATAAAAACCCTTAGGTCAAGCTTCTGCAAGTCATTTTTATAGTAACCCCACCCCTTGGTATGCAGAATAAAAGATTTATCCTCAGGG
>OBEQ010670593.1_pt1 | contig 42110 bp, 46 predicted proteins | sample 1670901 | NCBI WGS metagenome assembly OBEQ01 (sample SAMEA104232315, study PRJEB22302) | groundwater metagenome | biome: forest; feature: aquifer; material: groundwater | place: USA | collected 2011-08-07 | depth 5.4 m
CCGTGCAGGACTTCGTCCTGTTCTCATCGGTCCTCAGCCTGTTCGGATCGGCCGGCCAGACCAATTACGCCACGGCCAACGCCTGCCTCGACGCCTTGGCTGCGCATCGCCGCCGGCTCCCCCCCCCCCCCCCCCCCCCCGCCCGCCGGCTCGGCCTGCCGGCGCTGGTGGTGAACTGGGGGCCCTGGAGCGGCGGCGGATTGGCCGACGGATTGGGCGAGGCGATCCAATTGGGATGGCGCGCCCGCGGCCTGCAATTCATCCGCCCCGACCTGGGCCAGCAGATTTTCGATGCACTGTTCGGCAGCGACCTCGAGCAGGCCGCCGCGGCGCAAGTGGATTGGCTCGGCTTCATGCGCCAGTTCGCCGCGCCACCCCCGCTTTACCTCCGCCTCCACGGCGCCGCCGCGGGCGGTCTGGCCTCCGACATCGCCACCCTGCGATCCCGCCTCGCCTCCGAGGCGGCCGGCGAACGGCGGGCGGCCATCACCGAATTCCTGCGGCAACAGGCGACGCTGACGCTCGGCCTGGCCAAGCCGATCGAGGCCGGCCAGCCGCTGCGCGACGTCGGCCTGGACTCGCTGATGGCGGTGACCCTGGTCAACCGCATCGAAGACGCGATCGGACTGTGCATTCCGACCGCCAGGATGATCCGCGGCCCCAGCATCGACCAGCTCGTCGATGAAGTGTGGCCCGATCTGGCCGGCACCCCGGTACCGACCGCCGCGACCGCCGCGGCCGTCCCTGACAGAAAGCCGGCGGAAACAGCATCGTGGCTGGTGACCATCGCGGCGGGGACCACGCCTCGGACCCGATTGTTCTGCTTCCCCTTCGCCGGTGGCGGCTCGGCCACATTCCGCGGCTGGGCGACGACCATGGACCCGGCAATCGAAGTCATCGCCGTGGAGCCGCCCGGCCGTCTGGCCCGCATCGCCGAAGAACCGCTGCGCGATATCCGGCGCTGGACGGATGGCGTGATCGAGGCGATGGCGGGAAAGCTTGATCTGCCGTTCGCCCTGTTCGGCCATTGCCTCGGCAGCCTGACCCTTTACGAGGTGGCGTGCCGGCTGATCGACGAGGCCGGAGTCAAACCCACTCATCTGTTCTGCTCAGGCGCGCGCGCACCGGATCGCCTGAAGGTCATGGGCGCGTTCGAAACCAGTCTGGGGCGCCGTCTGGCCCGGCTGCCCGGCTATCGGCCCGACCTGCCCCCCTACCGGCAGCCGGGCCCGGTGTTCGCCGAGCTGGTGCGCCATTTCGACATCGCCGCCAGCGAAAGCCTGCTGACCGATCCCGATCTGCGGCGGCTGATGCTGCCGGCGGTGCGGGCCGATTTCGAGCTGGCGAGCAAATACCGGTATCGGCGCCGCAAGCCGCTCGATGTGCCGATCACCTGCTTCGTCGCCATCGGCGATGTGTTCGTGTCCCGCGAAGACATCCTTGGCTGGGGACGGTTTACCAACAAAAGACTGCAAGTCCTCATGCGTGAAGGAACGCATTACTCGGTCTTCGAAGATGAAGCTTTTATTCAGCGCACCATTTCCCGTGAACTGTCGGCGCCGTCGTCTTGACCGGCGGCCCTGAACAAAGGAGGAAACCATGTCCAAGATGGCGTTGGTACTCGGCGGTGGGGCCCCGAACAGCACCCTGATGACGGGGGCCATGCTGGCGTTCGACGAAGCCGGCGTGAAGTTCGATGCGTTTTCGGGAGCGGGAGCCGGCGGCGTGATGGCGTTGCTGTATCTTGCGCCAAAGGGCATGAGCCGACAGGACATGCTGAAAAACACCGTCAATCTGAGCATCTCGGATGCCATCTTCGACGTTCTGCCGATCAATTACCGGATGTTCCAGAAAAGCGGCCGTCTTGCCAGCACTTACCGGGCCTTGTTGACCAAGCTGCCGTATTATCAGCAGATCATGAACCAGTACGGGATGTCGAGACGGCAGAAGTTGATCAGTGATCTCATCCAACTGGTCTGGGCCATCACGACGCCGATGACGACGACGCCGTTCAGCACCGGCATGTGCGCCAACGCGACGGTCCTGAAAGATTACATCGACTTCGCGGCGCTGAAGACTCTTGAAGAAGATCTTTACCTGAACGCCTATGATGTCGAGGAAAAAAAGATTACCGTATTCGACAAGTCGGAAATCAATGTAAAAACCGTCGGGGCGTCGCTGGGATATCCGTTCATCTATGAAGCGGTCACCATTGATGGCAAGGCCTATATGGAAGGCGGCGCTGTCGACACCTACAATTTCAGTGGACTTCTCGAATATGACGGTGAAATCCGCACCGTCGTCGTCATGGATGCCTTCGGAAACCAGAGCTATATCCAGAGCCCGAAGAATCTGTTTCAGGCGTACTGCCAGCAACTGATTCTGCCGCTGGTCGAAGTGTGCCGCAAGGACATGCTTCTATTCGAACACTGGCAACTGCCGACATGGAATGCCGCACATCCGCACAATCCGGTGGAACTGGTCAAGATCAAGTTCGACATTCCCGAGAAATGGCTGCCGACCGCCCTGGACTGGTCCACCTCCAATATGCAAAGAATGTTTGACCTGGGTTACGAGACTGGCCGGAAACACGTCAAGCAATGCGGTGTGGGCCTGGGGCGGACCATTTTCTGACGCGCTATCCCGGAGAGCGGAATGTTTGAACCATTCCACGTCTTTTTCGCCGGTCCTCCAGCCGCCATTGAGGCGGCGGCCAAGCGCGGAGCGCGCCCGGCGAGGGCGTCGCTGAGCCTTCAGGCTCAGCGATATTAAAAAAAGGGGGGAAAAGGCCGCATGTCTGGGTCCAGCATTTCTTTTGAGCCATTGCGTGCGCTCGAAACCATGATGCTCAGTCGGGAGTGTGACCGGCGCGAAGCAATTCTGGTGCGCCAGGGCAAAGCACCGTTCCATGTGTCGTCTCTCGGCCATGAAACCTTGGCGGTGCTCGGCCAGTTGATCCGGCCGGGCGACCTCGTCTTTCCGCATTACCGCGACAAGGCGCTGATGCTGGCGCTTGGCATGCCCGTGCATGACCTGGCGCGCCTGTTGCTGGGCAAAGCCGGCGGACAGGACAACGGCCGGCAGATGCCGGGGCATTTCGGCGACCGCGGCCGGGGCATCTGGAGTGCCCTGTCCCCGGTCGCGCATCACCTGCTGCCGGCCTGCGGCAGCGCCTGGGCCATGAAACGCCGCGGCGTGCCGCATATCGCGGTGGCCTTGACGGGGGAAGCCGCCTGCCGCCAGGGGGAATTCTTCGAAGCCGTGGCCTTCGCGGTGGAACGGTCCCTGCCCGTCCTGTTCGTCGTCGAAGACAACCATCTGGGCATCAGCACGCCGACCGACACGCTGACACCCCTGTCGCTCGGCATGCTGAAAGGCGTTCCAGTCACGACCGTCGACGCCCGCGATCCCCGGACCCTGTTCGACGCGGCACAGGTTGCTGTGGACGGGGTGCGGGGCGGCGATGGTCCGATGATTCTGTGGTGCGACCTGGACCGTCTCGATAGCCATACCAGCTTTGATGATCAGAGAGCCTATCTTCCCGAGGACGTGATCCGCGCCAAATGGCAACGCGATCCGGTCGCCGCATCGCTCGCCCACCTGACCGAACAGGAGGCAACCGTCCTGCGCCAGCGGATTGCCGACGAGGTGTATACGGCCTACGAGCAGGTTCTGACCGAGCCGGCGCCTTCGGCAGAAGACGCGTTGCAGGACCGGCTCGGCCCGGCGCCCGAGGCTCCGCCGTTCCGCCTGCCGGCGGATCACTCGGCACCGGCCTGGACCATGGCCCAGGCGGTCAGCCAGGCTCTTCAGGGCATCTTCAGCCGCGACAGGAATTGCCTCCTGTTCGGCGAGGATGTCGAAGACCCGAAAGGCGGGGTGTTCGGCCTGACCAAGGGGGTCTCGGCCAGATTTCCCGATCGCGTGTTCAACTCGCCGTTGGCCGAGGCGACCATCGCCGGAGTAGCGGCCGGACTGGCCAGCGAGGGCATTCGCCCTTTCCTGGAACTGCAATTCGTCGACTTTGCCGGCCCGGCCATGAGCCAGATCGCCAATAATCTGGCGACGCTGCGCTGGCGCTCGGGCGGCACCTGGACCTGTCCGGCGGTCATCTACGCTTCCTATGGCGGCTATGTGTCGGGCGCCGGAATCTGGCACAGCCAGGCCTGCGAGACCGCCTTCTGCCAGATCCCCGGCCTCCGGGTGGTGGTGGCCAGCACGCCGGCCGACGCGGTCGGCCTGTTCCTGACGGCTGCCCAGGCCGACGACCCGACGGTGATCCTGCTTCCCAAACGGCTGTTCAAGGCTTCCGAGCCCATCCCCAAGGAGATTCCGGCGGTTCCCTTCGGCAAGGCGTCGCGGCTGCTGGACGGAGACGACGTAACCGTCGTCTGTTGGGGCAACACGGTCCGCGTGGCCCGCGAGGCGGTACGTCTGGTCGGCGGACAGGCGTCGATCGAGCTGTTCGATCTGCGCAGCCTCGTTCCCTGGGACAAAGCAGCCATCCTGTCCTCGGTCGTCAAGACCGGCCGGCTTGTCGTCGTGCAGGAGGACAATGTCACCTGTGGCGTCGGCCAGATGATCCTGAGCGAGGTCTGTGCCGATCCAACGGCCTGGGCAAGCCTGAAATGCGCCCCCAGGCTGCTCGGCCGCCCCGATGTGCATATCGGATTCAACGCGGTTTACACCGAGACCTATCTTCCCCAGCCGCAGACCATTGCGGATCACATATGCGAGATGACAGGAGTAGCGCGATGATCAAGGTGCTGGCAGTGCCCACCTATGGATACAATGTCGAAAAAGTGGAAATCACCCGACTGCTGAAGGCCCCCGGAGATCTGTTTGCGCTGGACGAACCGATCTACGAGCTTGAAACCGACAAGGTGAATCAGCAGGTCGAAGCGCCGTTCGCGGCGCGGCTGGTGCGCTGGTGGGTGGCCGAGGGCGATGTTGTCCCGGTCGGCCAACCGGTCGCTGATGTCGAGGTGGAGGTGGAGGTGGAGGTGGAGGCTTGACTGCCCCCCTTCAGATTGCGCCGAAACCGCGACCTTAAAGCGATTTCATGTCTGTCTCGGTTACTATGCCATCATCATAATTGAACATGATTGCCATGGCCTTCGGCATAAGACCGGAAAAATTGCGCGAATCATATTTTTCTTGCGCCGTTGGTAGATGTTGCGCTACCGTCGCTATCGAAAGTATTGGCAACAGAGATGGCCTGGATGCTGAACGGCTCTGGAACCGGACCGCAGCGGGCACCTTGACATCCACTCCGGCGGGAATGCCTGGCTCCCGTTTCCGCCGAAGGAATGGAGGGGCGCTTGAAATTTCAGCGCAGAGAGTTTCCCAAGACGATGGAAGCAGTCTTCAAGCGGGCACGCGCATATCTTGAGAACGAGACCGGAGTAACCGTGCTCTCGGAGGAGATGACTGTCGGCAGCATCGACATTCTGGAATTGCGCAGGGTAACCGTTATCGTCGGCGCTGGTGGCCCGGTCAATCTGCTGATCGCCTTCTGTTTCGACCAGACCCTGCTGGACCAGATCTATGAGGTGTCCACGGCGGGCCTCAACATCGCCCCTCATGAGCGGACGCTGTTTCTGCGTGAAACCGCGGCCGAGACGGTCAACTCCATCCTTGGTCATGCGACAGCCGACATTGCCGAGGCGGGCAACGACGTGACCTTGTCGGCCCCTGTCGTGCTGGAAGAGGGGCGACGTATCCACCGCCCGAAGAAGGCGATGTTTGCCACATTGAGAATCCTGACCAATTTCGGCATTCTCGATATATATTTCATAGGGCCGTCGGAGATGTTCGATCCGAGGTTGAACGTCGTGTCCAAGGAGGAGGGAGGAGCATGCAGCCGTTGAAGGTTCTCATCGTCGACGATTCGCTCCTTACCGTCAGAACCATCACCAATCTTCTGAGTGAGATGGGGCATATGGTGGTTCAGACGGCCGGAACGGGTGCCCTGGCCCTGGACGCCTACCGCTCCTGTTCTCCCGATCTGGTCACCATGGACATCACCATGCCCGATATGGACGGCATCATGGCAACATCCTCCATCATCAAGGAATTTCCCGATGCCCGGATCATCATGGTGACATCGCATGGCCAGGAAGGTATGGTCATGAAAGCGATCAAAGCGGGTGCCAAAGGGTATGTTCTGAAACCGGTCAAGCCCGCGACGCTGCAAGACGTGATCACTCGGATCATCAAGTAGAAAAGGCCGTGTAAGCTTCGAATGCCTGTGGTTTCCAGACTTGCGCCCGCAGAGCCACAAGGCTTCCGGGATAGCGTGTTTGACGCTATTCCATTTCCCATTTACGTGGCCGATGTCAGCACATTTAAAATCGTCAGCATCAACAAGGCGATGCAGGTCAAGACAAGGGCCGCCGTCGGGGATATTTGCCACTTGGCCATTTATCACCAGCAATCCCCCTGCTCTTTCTGCAAGATCGGAACGCTGACACAGACCGGGGGCAAGATTCCCCCGGCAATCGTTTGCGATCATTTCAACGATCGCGACAAGCACTGGTACCAGCTTCACGAATCCTCGCTGATCTGGTTCGATGGCCGCACCGTCCTGCATTCCGTCGCGGTCGATATCGACCGGCTCAAGGACGCCCAGAATGAATTGTCCGAAGCTTATGCGCTTCTGGCCCTCAAGACCGCCGAGTTGGAAAGAGCATCCGTCACCGATGCCTTGACCGAACTCTTCAATCGTCGAAAGCTCGATCAGGCGCTTCAGGATGAAACAGAACGGGCTTCGCGCTACAACACGCCTCTATCCTTGATCATCCTGGATATTGATCACTTCAAGATCATCAACGACACCCACGGCCATCAGGTCGGCGATCAGGTACTACAGGCCATTGCCCGGATCTTGCACCACAAGGTTCGATCCGTCGATATCGTCGGCCGGTGGGGCGGCGAAGAGTTCCTGATCATTTGTCCTGATACCAGCCGCGAGGGCGCAACCCACCTCGCGGAATTGCTGCGCAGTCTGATCGAAGCCTTCGCCTTTCCCATTGGTATCCGCAATACCTCATCGTTCGGAGTGGCTGAATTTCGCTCGGGCGAGACGGTGAGGGATCTGGTCGCGCGCACTGACGCCGCGCTGTATCGGGCCAAGATCCGCGGCCGCAACCGGGTCGAGAATGACGCCCGCATGTCCGACCCGGTATAGACCCAGGGCAATCGGGTGAAGGCAGACAGCGCAACACGTTGAGACTATGCTGTGTCATCAGCAGCGAAAAGCAGCACGGATGAACGCAGATATCCACGGATGAACACGGATAATAAGAAATCCGTGTTCATCCGTGTTGCCTGCGATCTATCGAGCGGACAGGCCTTCGTCATGAGGTTGTTCACCCGATTGCCCTGGGTATAGACCCGTCTCCTTACCCCTTCAGCCACTTCTGGGTATAGACCCGTCTCCTTACCCCTTCAGCCACTTCTCAACCGCTTCAGGTTTCGGCACACCGCCGGTATGGACGACCTTACCGTCGACCACCACGCCCGGCGTGCTCATCACGCCGTAGCCGAGAATACCGGCCATGTCGGTGACCTTCTCGATATCGACGGCGACGCCCAACGCGGCGGCCTTGGTCTTGATCAGATCGGCGGTGGTGAGGCAATTCCTGCACCCGGACCCGAGCACTTTGATCTCTTTCATGACGGACCCCTTCAGAAAATCAGGCGAACAAGGCGTTCAGCAGATAGCCGACCACCACGAAGGCGATCGACAGAAAGGTGGCGAAAAACAGCAGCATCTGCGGCTTGAGCACTTTGCGCAGGATGATGAATTCCGGCGGCGAGATGGCCACCACACTCATCATGAAGGCGATGACGGTGCCGATCGGTACGCTTTTCAACAGCAGAGCCTCGGCGACCGGGATGATGCCGGTGATGTTGGAATATAGCGGCAGGCCGATCAGCACGGCGAACAGGACGGCAAAGGGATTGTCCGCACCGGCGTAGCGGGCGAAGAACTCTTCCGGCACATAGCCGTGCAACAGGGAGCCGACACCGATGCCGATGATGACGTACAGCCAGACGCGCCGGACCATGTCGCGGCTCTGGTCCCAGGCATGATGGATGCGGGCAGGCCAGGACGTGTCGACCTCCGGTGAAGCCAACTCGCCCATGTGGATCTTCCAGACATAGTCCTCGACATAGCGTTCCATATGCAGACGGTCGATGACGAACCCGCCGACCATGCCCAGACCGATGCCGACTCCGACATAGACCAGCGTCATCTGCCAGCCGATGATCGAGGCCAGGATGACCACGGCGACCTCGTTGACCAGCGGTGAGGTGATCAGGAAGGCCATGGTCACGCCCACCGGAATGCCGCCTTCGAGAAAACCGATGAACAGCGGCACTGACGAACACGAGCAGAACGGGGTAACCGCGCCGAGCACGGCGGCCAGACCGTATCCCACCAGCCGCGATCGGCCCTCGATATAGCCGCGCACCCGTTCCGGGGCGAGCATGCTGCGGAACAGGCCCATCACAAAGACGATGACCACCAGCAAAAAGAAGATCTTGGTGGTGTCCTCAATGAAGAAATGCAGCGCGTCGGCCGCCTTGGTGGCCCGTTCGAGACCAGCGAGGTCGTAGGTTGCCCAGTCGGCGAGGTGAGTGAACATCTCAAACATCAGCTTCTCCCACCCTCAGGCAACGCGCTGCCGCGGTGGCCGCGACACCATCGCCGCCAGACGAGCCCGGTCTTCCCCATGCAGCGGAGCGTCGGCAAGCGCTTGCACGGCCGCCTCCACCGTCCGCGCCATCCAGGCCGGCAGATCGGTGGCGATGGCATACAGCACCCACTGCGCATCCCGCCGGTCCCGGACCAACCCCGCATCACGCAGCACGGCAAGATGCTTGGAGATTTTCGGCTGACTGCTCTCCAGGGCATGAGTCAGCTCGCAGACGCAAAGCTCGCCCTGTTCCGCAATCAGCCCCAGGCAGCGCAGGCGGATCGGGTCGGAGAGAGCGGCGAAGACGGCGCATTGATATTCCATCCAAGGAATATGCTCTCAAGCGGATATGCCTGTCAATGCATATACCCATGCGGCAAGCGCAGGGGTCACCCCCGCCATCGCCCCCCGCTGTTTCCGCAGAGCAGCCCTGTCGGCCTCCTCGACCGTTTTGCGATCCCCCTCCGATCTTATCCCCGTAACTCCCGCTTAACACGACCAACAACAACTGTAGGCCGGCAGACCCGGGGAAATCGGGTATAGTTTTCCCCCAAGTCTGTGGGCAAACCTGGGGATGGCTCGGTGAAAGCGATGTGACAAGCGCCGTAGCGCCTCAGGTTCGAGGGACTGCCCAAAGGATGTGCAATGCCCTATGCCTATGGGATGGGCAAGGGGGTTGGGACGATTATTGTCCCCCGCCGACGGATGGCCATCCGAAGGCTCAGCCGGCAACCGGTATGGCGGCGGACGGTGCCGCCACGGTCAGGGCGCCGGTGATGGCCGCCACCAGAATGACAATGTCGACCGGCTTGACCAGATACTCGACGAAGCCGGCCTCCAGGCCGCGACGGATGTCGGCGGGCATGACGCTGGCGCTATGATTCAAAGTCGCATTGGTATTGGCAGCCGGTCTGTCAAACAGTGGCTCCGCCTTACGCCGCACGCACCCCCGCGAGGAAGCTGGCGACCAGGCTCCGCATATGCTCGGTCTGCCGGTTAAGGTTCTCTGCCGTCAGTTGCACCTGATTGGCCGAGTGCCCGGTCTGCTTAGCGGCCTGATCGACGCCCAGGATGTTAGAGGTAACTTCCTGGGTGCCAACCGACGCCTGCTGGACATTGCGGGCAATTTCCTGGGTCGCGGCCCCCTGCTCTTCGACGGCAGCGGCAACGATCACGGCGATGTTGTCGACATTGGCGATGGTGCGGCCGATGCCGCGGATCGCCTCTGCGGCTTCGTGCGTCGCCATCTGCACCGCCTGGACGTGGCTGATAACGTCATCGGTCGCCCGGCCGGTCTGGTGCGCGAGCGACTTGACCTCGTTGGCGACAACGGCGAAGCCCTTGCCGGCGACGCCAGCCCGCGCCGCCTCGATGGTGGCGTTCAGCGCCAGCAGGTTGGTCTGTGCGGCGATGTCGCTGATCAGACCAACCACCTCGCTGATGCGGTCCGCCGCCTGTATCAGGCCGCGCACCAGGGCATCGCTGCGCTCCGCCTCGGCCACCGCGCTGCGTGCGACAGATTTCGACTGCGCCACCTGCCGGCCGATCTCGCTGATGGACGCGGTCAGTTCCTCCGCCGCGACCGCGACGGTCTGGACATTGGCCGAAGCTTGCTCCGCCGCCGATGCGACGGCAGTCGACTGATGGCTGGTTTCCACTGCTGTTGCCGTCAGGCTCTGGGCATTCTCCTGCATCTGCCGCGCCGACCGCGCCACCACGTCGAGAACACCGGCGATGCCTGTTTCGAAGTCGCCGGTCAGTTGCTCGATAGCCTGCGCACGCCGCTCGCGCGCCTGACGCTCGCGGTCCTGGGCCGCGGCCAGTTCGTCGGCCCGGATCAGGCTGTTCTTGAAGACCTCAAGGGCCCGCGACATTTCACCGATCTCGTCGCGGCGCGCGGTATCGGGCACCGTCTCCCGCCGCTCTCCCTGGGCCAATCGGGTCATCAGAGCGGTCAGGCGGGCCAGGGGTTGGGTGACACTCCGCACCGTCACCAGCCCGAGACCGGCCACCGCGCCCAGCAGCGCCAGCAGAGCGGCGACGGTGCTGTAAAAGCTGCGCTGACTGACGGCGGCGGCGGTGCTGGCCGCCGCCTTGACATCGGCGGCGATGGCATCCTCGACCTTCTTGAACAGGTCGATGCGGTCGGGGGACACCCGGAACCAGTGGCCGGCATCGACATCGGCCGCCGTTCCCGAGAGGGAGCTGGTAATCGCCAACTTGCGCAGCCGAGCCACCTCGTCCACCGCGGCCCCCACCACCGTGTCACGAGCCATCTTCCGCCAGGAGGAATCGGCCAGGCTGTCGAATACCTTGAGGTACGTGTCCTGTTCGGCGACCGCGCGCTGGAACCGGGACACCTGTTCGGAGTTGAGCTTTCCGGCCGCGAAACCGGCCGATCCGGCGGCCCGTTCCTGGCCGGCACGCTCCTTGGCCTGCATATAGGCGGCATAGGCGGAAATCTGCCGGGCGAGGCGAGAGTCGCGGGTCATCGCCGCCATGGCCGAAACCAGATCCAGCATGTCGCCATGGGTGACGGTATACCAACCGGTCGCATCGCCGGGAGCAAGGCTCAGGTCATCGACCTTGCGGCGCAGATCGGCCAGACTGCCGAGGTCGGCGACGACACGCGCCAATATCGCGCCACTCTCCGCGTCGAACAGCGCGCGATCCATGGTCATGACGATCCCGCGCAAGGCCGTGACCGGGCCGTCAGTATCCTGCCGCTGGGCACGCATTTCCGCCGCGAAGGAAGCGCCCTTGGAGCCGACAAAAACACCTGTCGCGCCGCGCTCCTTCTGAAGGCCATGCACCGCCGCACCGATATGGGTCGACAGATCGACCATGGTGGCAACATCGGTCATTTCATCGGCATGACGCCAGACCTCGCCCACCTGCTGGACGGCCAACCACACCAAGCCGGCAACCGGCAACAGCAGGGCCAGCAACACACGCCATTTTGTCCTGAAATCGGCGAAATTGCGGCGCATACCGGCCTCCTGGTATATAATTTCTGGATATAATAACTATGTCTATCGCGGTACGAAATTACATTTTTTCATGCGACTTAGTTGCACATGCAGCAGCGCGAGCATGGCTGAGCCTTCCGGGTCATCGCGCCCTGATCCCGGCTATGGCGGGACGAGCCGATAAGCATGGAGGGAGACACCGCTTATCCTGATCCGCAGCAGTTCCACATGGCAGCCGGACGCAGCGGCGGCCTCCCGTCCGATCTGGTCGTCGACCAGGATCTCCCCACCCTTGGCGACATCCTCACCCAGTTTGCTGGCGATATTGACCGCATCGCCGAAGATGTCGCGCCACGGCATGATGATAACCTCGCCCCAGGCGATGCCAATGGCGACCTTGATCCTCTCGGCCTCCGCCAGCGATCCGTTGGTGGCACGCACCACATTCTGGAAATCGGCCGCGGCGGCGATGGCCGCACGGGAATCCGCGAACAGGGCGAAAGCATTGTCGGCGGCGAATTTGATGATTTCGCCACCATGCCGCGGCACAACCTGAATGGCGATGTCCTGCATGCGACGGATCTTGTCGATATAGGCCTCGATGCCGTGCCGTCTGACGGAGGAGGTGAAGCCGCTCATGTCGAGCACGAACACCGCCCTGTCGACACGGCGCGGCGTGACTTTCAGGATTCGTCCCGGGATGTCATCTCCGGGGGAACGATGCTCCTGGTTCTCTGCGGCGGAATGGATATCCGGTGCCGGTAGCTCCTGATCCTGCATGGCGTTCCCCTGTCCCCGACGTCATCGCCGTAACACTCCCAGAGCGTAAACCAGATAGCGTCCAGGAATGCGGGGAAACATCACCGGTCGAACGGGAGGAGGCGAAGCTGGCGGAGTCTGCCCCATGCAGCACCTTATCTCCTGTCGCATGACCGCTTGTCAGGCGACGACCGGACATAACGGCGACATCGACTCTGACGCTCCGCGGTGTCGATGCGGCTTGCATCGCAAGGGAACAAGGCTTGTGGTGCCACGGGAATCATTCACGGCAAGCGGGGCGAACCCCGAGGGGGTGCTACGGCCGCCGCGGCTCTGCGCCCGGACCGGCCATGGTCGGCAAGGCGCCCTGGCTGGCCACGCTGCGGTTCTGCGGATTGATGTCCCAGCGCGCCAGCATCTCGGCGGCGCGCTGTTCGGACCCCGACGGCAGCGGCTTGTCGTGATCGGTGACCCAGGTGGCCACGTCGTTCAGCACCACCTCGGCCTGAAGATCACGCAGCAGCATGTGGTAGCCCTTCGGATAGACGGCGACGCGTTGCCGCTCGCCCAGGTCACGCAAACGGCTGATCATCTTATAGGTCGCTTCCGGCGGAACGATTTCGTCCTTCTCGCCGTACAGCACCAGGGTCGGCACCTTGATATCGGTAGCGGCTGCCTGGGCGGCGTCCATCAGGTCGACCAGACCATGCACCGCGTCGATACGGGTTTCCTTGATCACCAGCGGATCTTTGGACAGGGCGCGCAGCATCTCCACATTGTCCGACGGTTTGATGTTCAGCCCCTTGCCGCTGACCATGAACCACGGGATGGTATGCGAGAAGAACCACAGGCCGGCGCGCTCGAACACGTTCATGGTCGAGCGGCCCCACACCGCCGGTGCCGACAGGATCATACCGTCGACGGCGGGCGGGTTGGCGCCGGACATGGCGATCATCGCCACCGCCCCACCCATGCTCTCGCCCACCACATAGACGGGTTTGCCGGGCTGGCGCTTGCGCACCAGGGAGATAACATCCTTCAGGTCTTCCGCCAGGGTCTGGCCGCCATGCCACAGGCCGCGATGATCGGTCTTGCCGAAACCGCGCTGGTCATAGGCATAGGTGGCCAGGCCCTGCGTCGCCCAGAAGCGGCCCGGCACCTCCCATGAATTGCTGTAGTCGTTGAAGCCATGCAGGGCGACGACGACGGCCTTGGCCTCGCCCGGCGGCAGCCACGAGCGCAGCGGCAAGGCGGCGCCGTCATAGGTATAGACGAACGAGTCGGTCATCAGGGCGCCGCCGATGCGCGGCCCCGGCAATTCCACATACGGCGCGCAGGCCCCTACCGCCAGCACCGCCGAAAGGCTTGCCGCCAGCAGCAATCGCCTCATGGGCGCGCCTCATGCGGCTGGGTCGCGCGGCGGGTCAACTGAAGGAAAATGTCTTCCAAGTCGGTTTCCTCGGTGGACAGATCGACAATGGTCAGCCCCGCCTCCTGGAACGCCGCCAGGATGCGGCCGATCGGCGAGATGCTCGGCTGATAGAGCAGCACCAGCCGGCGATCAGGCCGCAATTCGGGGAAGAAAGGAACAAGCGACTCGGGGACCGCATCCAGGTCGCGGTCGATGGTCACGGTCAGGGTCTTGTTGTCCAGGCGACGCAACAGCGCCTGGGTGGTGTCGCAGGCGACCAGCCGGCCATCGTTGATGATGGCGATGCGGTCGCAGAGCTGCTCGGCTTCTTCCAGATAGTGGGTGGTCAGCAGAATGGTAGTCCCGGCCCGGTTCAATTCGCGGACATAGGCCCAAAGCTGTTGCCGTAGCTCGATGTCCACACCGGCTGTCGGTTCGTCGAGCACCAGGACGGCGGGGGAATGGACCAGCGCCTTGGCCACCAGCAAGCGTCGCCGCATGCCGCCCGACAGAGTCCGGGCATAGGCCCCCGCCTTGTCGGCCAGACCCAGCACCTCCAGGATTTCGGCGGTCCGGCGCTCGCGCCGCGGCACGCCATACATGCCGGCCTGGACCTCGAGCAGTTCATAAGGCGTAAAGAACGCATCGAGATTGAGTTCCTGCGGCACCACGCCGATGGCGCAACGGGCGTCACGCATCTCGCGTTCGATATCGTGGCCCCAGATGGTGGCGCGGCCCGAGGTTCGGTTGACCAGCCCGGCCAGGATGTTGATGAAGGTCGACTTGCCGGCGCCGTTGGGCCCCAGCAGCCCGAAGAACGAGCCGCGCGGAATGGCCAGAGACAGCCCCTCCAGCGCCACTTTAGGCGGCCGCCGGCCATCGCCCGCGTACACCTTACGCAGATCCTGGGTTTCGACCGCATTGTCGGGAAGGGGTAGTGCTTCCTGTGCCATGAGACCCGCATAAGACCAGTGATGTTGCCGGAGCCGATTCGCTATCATCCACGGCATCCCAGGGTCAATGCATCTTCCGCCAGGCCATGCCACAGCACGACGGCTATCCATCGCAAGCAGGTCTTCCGGCACACCCCTCAGGGGGCGCCGACGACGTCACCGAGATCGCCTGTGAAGGCGAACCCGGCGCCGACGCCCATCCCATGGTTTACATGACCTTCGGTGATGAAGACGAGATCCGGTGCCCCTATTGCAGCCGCCGGTTCCGCCGCTCCGATGCGGCACCGGGGCCGGCGCATTGACCGGAAATAGCTGCGGCATCGAACCTGACGCGCTGCGGTGTCGAGGCGGCTTGCATCGCAGATAACGCAGATGAACACGGATGACAACGGATAAGATGATTAATGTATTAATGGCGAACAGATAAAAGCTTTTATCGTCACATAAGAATCCGTTGCGGCACATAATATTTTACTTAAAATGTTTCTGGACGCGATCTGCGTTACCTGCGGCCTCTCCGACCGCAGGTAACTCACCGGGGTGCATTTCGATATCATCGCTCGGCCGTCCGGTCAGCGCAGGCGGCTGACGATATCGCCGGTCTGACCGCCGGGCCCCGTACCGGCATATGCGGCGTTGGGCGCAGGTTTTGGTTCCTGCACGAAACTCCTTTCGGTGGTTCCAGCCGTGCAGGCCGACAGGGCCAGCATACCGGCCAGTATCGCGACGGCGGCCATTCTGATCATGGACTCCTCCTGTATCGGTCGGATCGTACTGACCGAACGTCCTGAGCGGCCCTCTGGTTGCCGCGCGGTTCGGCGGTAGCGCCAATGAGCCAGGGGCTCATTCCGGGCTGATCCGACCGGCGAGGTGGGTGGCGGCAACGGCCAGACTGGGACCGGGATCGGTCCAGGCAAAATACGGCAGGCAGTCGGCGCTACGCAACGCGCGCCACCAGTCCGACCACGGCGGCTGACCGCCGCGCCGCAGCCGGCGGAAGGCGGCAAAGTCCTCGTAGGGGAACAGCAGGCGCTGGTCCCACCGCGCCGGACCAAACGACGGCAGCGGCGCACCGGTCAGGCGGCGATAGGTCAACAGCGCCGCGTCGATGCCGCAGGACACCAGCAGCGCATTGGCGGAGGTGAAGCGGGCATGACAGGCGATCAATCGCAATCGACCGTCGCGCCGGTCGCGCTGGAACTCGGCATGGCACAGACCGCGCAGGCCGATGCCCTGAAATAGCTGCCGCCCCAACGTCGCCGTGTCCGGCAGCCAGCCGGCCAGATGGCAGGTGGCGGCACCGCCGCGGCGCGGATCAAGGCGCGGCTGGACGGTCGTGAACTCGAACAAGGGCCGGCCCCGCTCATCCAGATAGGCATGGTAGCCGCTGGTCGGCGTCGGCCGGTCGTCGACCTGTTCGACGATGACGAAGGGCACATCGTGGTACAGCACCTCGCGCACCGCCGTCATCAATTCGTGCATGTCGTCGACGCGCTGGCGCCGCACCCCCCGCCGCTCCGCCTGAGGCGGGTCGCGCGGCTGGATCGTCACCGGGAACCGCAGGGCGTGGAACTGCCGGTGGATCTCGGCGATCGAGCCGACCGGCCACATAGCCGGAGTCGGCACCAGCGCCCGGGCCGCCAGCCGCTCGACGATCAGCGGATCGAGCAGCCCATCCCGCAACGCCGGGTCACCCTCTTCCAGCCGATAGAGGGTGCTCAGAGCCTTGTCATGGGCGGCGATCATGGCAATAGCCTCGTCGCTGCATGCCAGCAACACCGCACCATGCAGGCCACGGGCCCGCTCGCCGAGCAGGAAGTCGAGCCAGTCCTCGGGCTCGGCATCGGCCCCCAGCGCAATCCAGCGACTGTGGCGCGACCAGCGGATCGGCGCATCCGGCCAATTCAAGGCGTGCACCCTGACTCCATGCCGAGCCAGGGCGCGCGCCACCGATACCGCACTGGCCTGACCGCCGATAACGATGACGGCGGGACGGGCGGGAGACACTATCACCATTACGACCACAAAGGAGGGACACCCAGACAGGTGGCGCCGAGGCCGGAAAACGCAACCCGATTCGTTCGAGCCGGCGACACCTCCAATGCGTTCACCCTTCCTTATCCCCGGGCCGGCTAAAAATACCGCCAGGCCGCATCGCGCCGAAATGTTGCCATATTGGTCTGATAGGAGCACGCGAATGGAGACCCCTGGCCGTGACCCGGCTGGACCTTTTTTTGCCGCATGTGCTATGAGCAGGCGCGATTTCTCACCAACAAGGCGACTTCGAGCATGGCTGGGCATTCACAGTTCAAGAACATCATGCACCGCAAGGGTGCCCAGGACGCCAAGCGCGCCAAGGTGTTCACCAAGATCATCCGCGAACTGACCGTCGCTGCCAAGACCGGCCAGCCCGATCCCGCCACCAATCCGCGCCTGCGCGCCGCCGTTCAGGCCGCGCGCGAAAACAACATGCCCAAGGACACGATGGAGCGCGCCATCAAGCGCGGTGCCGGCGGGGCGGACGACGCCAACTATGAAGAGGTGCGCTACGAGGGTTACGGCCCCAACAGCGTCGCCATCATCGTCGAAGCGCTGACCGACAACCGCAACCGCACCGCGTCGGAAGTGCGCACCGCCTTCAACAAGCATGGCGGCTCATTGGGCGAGACCAATTCGGTATCGTTCATGTTCGACCGCGTCGGCGCCATCCATTACAAGACCGACACCGCGACCGCCGACGCCATGTTCGAAGCGGCGCTGGATGCCGGCGCCGACAATGTGGAAAGCGGCGAGGACGGCCACGACATCACCTGCGCCCCCGACGACCTCGGCGTGGTGCGTGATGCCCTGGAAGCCAGATTCGGCACGCCGGCCAGCGCCCGACTCGACTGGAAGCCGCAGACCTCCGTCCCGGTCACCGACGAGCAGGCGGCCCAGACCCTGATGAAGCTGCTGGAAGTGCTGGAAGACAACGACGACGTCCAGCGCGTCCAGGCCAATTTCGAAATCCCGGATGAGGTGATGGAGCGGTTGGCTTGAGTTTGGCTTCCCCTCGCCCGCTTGCGGGAGAGGGAGGGGCCCGCGAAGCGGGAGGGTGAGGGTTGACCACGGTGACGCCTGTCTCAGACCCCGCCGTGGTCAGCCCTCACCCCGGCCCTCTCCCGCAGGCGGGAGAGGGAGAAGGAGAACAGGTGTGATGCGCGTGCTTGGCCTGGACCCTGGTCTACGGCGGACCGGATGGGGGATCATCGAGGTGACCGGCAATCGGCTGCACGCGGTGGCCGACGGAGTCGTGCGCTCGGATGAAACCCTGTCGCTGGCCGAACGCCTGGCTCAGTTGTTCGCCGGCCTGACCGAGGTCATCCGCCTGCATGCCCCGCACGAGGCGGCCGTCGAGGAAACCTTCGTCAACAAGAACCCGTCCTCGACCCTGAAGCTTGGTCAGGCGCGCGGCGTCGCCCTGCTCGCCCCTGCCCAGGCCGGTTTGCCGGTGGCGGAATATGCGCCGACGCTGGTCAAGCAGGCGGTGGTCGGCAGCGGCCGCGCCGCCAAGGAACAGATCGGGATGATGGTCAAGATGCTGCTGCCGGGCGCCATGGCCGCCACTCCCGATGCTGCCGATGCCCTGGCCGTGGCCATCTGCCACGCTCACCATCGGGCGACCGCCCGCCGGTTGCGGGATGCCGTGGCATGATCGCCAAGCTGCGCGGCATCGTCGATTCCAGTGGTGAGGATTGGGCGGTGATCGACGTCGGTGGCGTCGGCTATCTGGTGTTCTGCTCCACCCGCACCCTGGCCCGCCTGAGCAACGGCGAGACGGTGTCGCTGGTGATCGAAACCCATGTGCGCGAAGACCATATCCACCTGTACGGCTTCCTCGACAGCGGCGAGCGCGAATGGTTCCGTCTGCTGCTGACCGTGCAGGGCGTCGGCAGCAAGGTGACGCTGGCCATCCTGTCGGTCCTGTCGCCCGACCAGATCAGCCAGACCATCGCCGCCCAGGACAAGGCCGGCCTGACCCGGGCGAATGGCGTCGGCCCCAAGCTGGCGGCGCGCATCCTGGCCGAACTGAAGGACAAGGCCGCCTTCGCCGCCCCCTCCACCCTGACCTCGGGCGCCACCGCCGCCATTTCCATGCCGGCCGGCGGACCGCTGGAAGACGCCATCTCGGCGCTGGTCAATCTCGGCTACAAGCGCCTCGACGCCCATGGCGCGGTGGTTCTGGCGATGCAGGCGTTGGGTGACGGCGCCACCGTGCCGGCGCTGATCCGCGCCGGTCTCAAGGAACTGGGTGCGCGGGAGCTGAGCCGATGACCCGGCTGGTCTCCGGCGAGAAGACCCCCCATGAAAAGACGGGGGGCGACGAGGCCGCCAGCTTCCGCCCGCTGTCGCTCGACGACTTTACCGGACAGCGCGACGCCTGCGCCAATCTGCGGGTCTTCGTCGAAGCGGCGCGGGCCCGTGGCGAGGCGCTGGATCATGTGCTGCTGCATGGCCCGCCAGGACTCGGCAAGACCACTCTGGCGCAGATCGTCGCCCGCGAACTGGGAGTCGGCTTCCGTGCCACCTCCGGCCCGATCATCGCCAAGGCCGGCGATCTGGCCGCCCTGCTGACCAATCTGGAGCCGCGCGACGTCCTGTTCATCGACGAAATCCACCGCCTCGCCCCGGCGATCGAGGAGGTGCTGTATCCGGCGATGGAGGATTACCAGCTCGATTTGATCATCGGCGAGGGCCCGGCCGCCCGCAGCGTCCGCATCGACCTGTCGCCGTTCACCCTGGTCGGCGCCACCACCCGCTCGGGCCTGCTGACCACCCCGTTGCGCGACCGCTTCGGTATTCCGGTGCGGCTGCAATTCTATACGCCCGAGGAACTGCTGCTGATCGTCCGCCGCGGCGCCCGCGTGCTGGGTGTCGACATGACCGAAGACGGCGCCCTGGAAATCGCCCGCCGCTCGCGCGGTACACCGCGCATTGCCGGCCGGCTGCTGCGCCGGGGGCGCGACTTCGCCGCGGTCGCCGGCACCCTGCCGGTTACCCGCGCCGTGGCCGACGGCGCGCTGGTGCGCCTGGGAGTCGATCTGGCCGGTCTGGACGCCATGGACCGCCGCTACCTGCTGTGCATCGCCCAGCATTACGGCGGCGGCCCGGTCGGCGTCGAGACTCTGGCGGCCGCCCTGGCCGAGCAGCGCGACACGCTGGAGGAAGTCATCGAGCCGTACCTGCTGCAACAGGGCCTGGTCCAGCGCACCCCGCGCGGCCGTATGCTGGCGTCCTCCGGCTGGCGCCATCTCGGCCTGCAACCACCGCGCCCCGCCGCGGAACAACTGGATCTGCTGTGGGAGGGCGAGGATGATTGAGAGGGCATCTGGTGGCCTTTGCTGGGAGCGCGGGCGTCTCGCCCGCGGCGATATCTCCGCCGCGGCAGGCACCGACGCGGGCGAGACGCCCGCGCTCCCAGCCCGCACTCGATTGCAGACAAGGACATCACCATGACCCCCACCCTCGATCCCGCCCTGTCCGGCACCCTGCGCGGCGTGGTTCATGTTCTACCGGTGCGCATCTATTTTGCCGATACCGATGCGTTCGGAGTGGTCTACCATAACCGCTACCTGGAATATGCCGAGCGGGCGCGCACCGAGATGCTGCGCGTGCTGGGCCATGTCCATGCCCAGATGATGACCGGTGACCAGTCGAGCGCCTTCGTTATCCGCCGGGTCGAAGCCGATTTCCGCCGGCCGGCCAAGCTCGACGATCTGCTGGAGGTGCGCAGCCGCCTGCTCGCCGTGGGGGGGGCCACCCTGGACGTGCAGCAGACCGTCTATCGCCCGGCCGATGATCTCGATCTGGTGTTCATGACCATCCACCTCGGCTGCGTGCGGACCGATGGCCGCCCGCAGCGTATGCCCACCGACCTGCGCACCACCCTGCAATCTCTTGTCGTTCAGGAAAGCTGACCATGGATCCCGTTCACGCCACCGCCCTTGCCGGCACGGCCGCCACACAAGCCCATGATGTGAGCATGTTCGCGCTGTTCCTGCATGCGGACATCATCGTCAAGCTGGTGATGTTCGCTCTGTTGGGGGCCTCCGTCTGGTGCTGGGCGATCATCTTCGAAAAGCTGTTCCGCCTGCGCAAACTGTTCGGCCGCGCCGACGCCTTCGAGGAAAGCTTCTGGTCGGGCAATTCGCTGGAAGAGCTGTACGACCGCATCGGCAACCGGCCGCTCGACCCGATGGCCGCCATCTTCGTGTCGGCCATGCGCGAATGGCGCCGCTCGGCCGCCCGCGGCCTGACCGACCGCATGAGCCTGCCGCAGCGCATCGAGCGGGTCATGCAGATCACCCTCGGCCGCGAGATGGAGCATCTGGAGGCGCGTATGGGCTTTCTGGCGTCGGTCGGCTCGACCGCGCCGTTCGTCGGCCTGTTCGGCACCGTCTGGGGCATCATGAACAGCTTCCAGTCGATCGCCAACACCAACAACACCAGTCTGGCCGTGGTTGCCCCCGGCATTGCCGAAGCGCTGTTCGCCACCGCCCTGGGCCTCGTCGCGGCGATTCCCGCGGTGCTGGCCTACAACAAGCTGTCCAGCGACATCGACCGTTACGCCAAGCGCATGGAAGCCTTCGCCGGTGAGTTCGGCGCCATCCTGTCGCGCCAGTTGGAGGAGAAGCTGTAATGGCCATGACCATGGGCGGCGGCGGCGGCCGGCGCGGGTCTCGGCGCGGCTTCAAGCCGATGGCCGACATCAATGTGACGCCGATGGTCGACGTCATGCTGGTGCTGCTGATCATCTTCATGGTGACGGCGCCGCTGCTGACCGCCGGCGTCGAGGTCGACGTGCCCAAGACCAAGGCGGCACCGCTGAAGGGTGACGACAAGCCGCTGACCGTCTACGTCAAGGCCGACGGCAGCGTGTTTCTTCAGGAAACCTCGGTGAAGCTGGAGCAGTTGTCGGAAAGGGTGGCCGCGGTCGCCCATGAGAAAAAGGACACCCGCATTTTTGTGAGGGGCGACAAATCCGTCGACTATGGTCGGGTCATGGAGGTTGTCGGCGCGTTGAACACGGCCGGCTTCTCGAAGGTCGGTCTGGTCACCGAGCCGCCGCAAGGCCCGGTCGACAAGAAGGGGGGCAAGACGCGCTAAGCCATGACAATGCGTCGCGCGGCCGGCACTTCGGCGATCTTCCATATCATTCTGATCCTGCTGGCCTGGTTCGGTCTGCCGCAACTGTGGCAAGACAAGATCGTGCTCGAGCCGGAAGCCATCATCGCCGAGATCATCACCGATACCCGCTCCAACCCGCCGCCCAAGACGGTGGAGACACAAGCACCGCCCAAGCCGACCCCGGCGCCGATTCCGCCGAAGCCCGAGCCCAAGCCTGAGCCCCCCAAAGAACAAGTCAAGCCACCGGAACCCAAACCCGAGCCGCCCAAGCCCGAGCCGAAACCGGAACCGAAGCCGGAACCAAAGCCTGAGCCGAAACCGGAGCCGAAACCGGAGCCCAAGCCGGAACCTAAGCCCGAGCCCAAGCCGGAACCTAAACCGGAACCTAAACCCGAGCCCAAGCCCGAGCCTAAACCCGAGCCCAAGCCCGAGCCTAAACCCGAGCCCAAGCCCGAGCCGCCCAAACCGGAACCGCCCAAGCCCGAGCCGCCCAAGCCGACGCCGCAGTTGGCCGAGGCCAAGCCGCCGTCCAAGCCGACGCCGCCCAAGCCCGAGGTGAAATTCGACGCCGACAAGCTGCTGAAGGATCTGACCAAGCCCAAGGACCAGCCCAAGCCGCCGGTCGATGACTTTGACAAGATGATGAAGAGTGCGCTGGCGCCGACCCCGTCCAAGCCGACTCAGCAGGCCGCCGCGCAGCCTGCGGCCTCGGTGCGCGGCTCGGACCAGCACAACCCGACACAGCCCTTGTCCATGTCTGAAATGGATGCCATCCGCGCCCAGATCGAACCGTGCTGGAACATTCCGGCGGGGGCCAAGGACGCCGGCAACCTGATCGTCGAGGTACGGGTACAGATCAAGCCGGACGGCAGCGTCGAGGCCGCTACCGTCACCGATACCGGCCGCTACGCCTCCGACAGTTTCTGGCGTGCCGCCGCCGACAGCGCCCGCCGCGCCGTGCTCAACCCGCGCTGCACGCCGCTCAAGGGGCTGCCGCCGGAAAAGTATAATACCTGGAAAGACATTCTCTTACGCTTCAACCCGAAAGACCTGCTGGGGAGATGACCGTGTTCACCCGACTTCGCACTCTTGCCGCGGCGCTGGCCGCCGTGATCCTGGTCACGGCGAGCCCCGCCGTGGCGCAAAGCCTGCCCACCATCGACCTCAACCGCGGCGGACCGATGCAGCCGCTGCCGATCGCCATCACCGACATGGTCGGCGGCTCCGGTCATGAGGCTCAGCTCGGCAAGGACATCAGCCGCGTCGTTGCCGCCGACCTGGAGCGCTCGGGCCTGTTCCGGCCGATCGACCCGCGTGCCTTCATCCAGACACCGCAGGCTCTTCAGGCCGGCGTGCGCTTCGAGGACTGGAAGGCGATCAACGCCCAGGCCCTGGTCAGCGGCAAGGCCGAAGTGACCGGCGACGGCCGCGTGCGCGTCGAGTTCCGTCTGTTCGACGTGCTGGCCCAGAAGCAGTTGACCGGCCAGGCCTATACCGCCGCCTCGGCCGGCTGGCGCCGCATCGCCCATCTGGTGGCCGACGCCATCTACAAGCAGTTGACCGGCGAGTCGGGCTATTTCGACACCCAGATCGTCTATGTCGCCGAGTCGGGCGCCAAGGACAAGCGCATCAAGCGCCTCGCCATCATGGACCAGGACGGCGAAAACCATAAGTTCCTGACCGATGGTTCGGATCTGGTGCTGACCCCGCGCTTCTCGCCGCAGATGCGCGAAATCACCTATCTGTCCTATTACCAGAACCGGCCGCGCGTCTATGTGTTGCAGATCGACACCGGCCGCCGCGAGGTGCTCGGCGATTTCCCCGGCATGACCTTCGCCCCGCGCTTCTCGCCGGACGGCAACAAGGTGATCATGTCCATGGCCATCGACGGCAATTCGGATATCTATGAAATGGATATGCGCACCCGCCGTTCGCGCCGCCTGACCGACAACCCCGGCATCGACACCAGCCCGTCCTATTCGCCCGACGGCGCCCAGATCTGCTTCGAGTCGGATCGCGGCGGCAGCCAGCAGATTTATGTGATGAGCGCCAGCGGCGGCAACCCGAAACGCATTTCGTTCGGCGACGGCCGCTATGGCACGCCGGTGTGGTCGCCGCGCGGTGACCTGATCGCCTTCACCAAGCAGCAGGGCGGCCGGTTCCATATCGGCGTGATGCGTCCCGATGGCTCCGGCGAGCGTCTGCTCACCCAGGACTTCCTGGTCGAAGGCCCCACCTGGGCGCCCAACGGCCGCGTCCTGGCCTATACCCGCCAGTCCGGCGGCGGCCCGACCCGGGTGTTCTCCATCGACCTGACCGGCATCAACGAGCGTCAGGTGGTCACCCCGATGGAAGCCTCGGATCCCGCGTGGTCGCCGTTGATTCCGTAAATACTCCCTCTCCCGCTGGCGGGAGGGGGTTGGGGTGAGGGTGGTTCTCCGTTCCGTTTCCCAATGGGCCGCTGATTTCTTTGCGGAACCGGAAGCCACCCTCACCCTCCCAGCCTACGGCTGGGCCCCTCCCTCTCCCGCCAGCGGGCGAGGGGGACAGGAAACCCCTTGGGGGCACCGCAAGCGCCTGCCGACGAAAAGGAGACCGCCACGGTTTCCCGGTTGACCGAAGACCGTCGGGGATGCGATACCGACGGCGCATCGTCAAATAATGAAAAGACTTATCGAGAGTCGGCCCATGTCTCCACAAGCCGTCAGTGAGCTGCTGAACAAGCAGAAGATGGTTGAACACATGGTCCGCACGCAAGCGGCGCATCGCCACGACCTTGTAGAGATGGTCGTGCGCAAGCAACACCTCGCTGAGTTGCAATCGACGCTGTCGCGCATGTCCACATCCGAGATTGCTCACATTCTTGAGTCCATGTCCCTTGAAGACGCGGCGCGGCTGTGGCTGCAAGTGGACGAAGAGCGTCGGGACGATATTTTATGGGAAATCCCCGACGACCTGGGCGAACGTCTGGCGGGCCCGCGCGAGGCTCATTTCCACAAAGGCCGCATCCAGGCCTATGAGCTGATCGACGGCCGGACGCGGGTGGTCGAGATGGTCAGCCGCACGGATTTCGACACCATCCGGCCGGTGTGGATCGACCTGCTGGGGGCGTCGAACGCCGAACGCGGCTGGATCGCCCGCCGCTACGGCCTGGAACTGCCCGATCCCGACGAATTGACCGACCTGGAAGTGAGCGCCCGGTTCTATGTGGAAGAGAAGGACGAGGTCCATCTCCATTCCAACTTCCTGCTCGACCGCGGCGACGACTCGCGCAGCGTCCCCGTTGCCTTCATCATTCACAATGAGATTCTGTTCACGGTGCGCAACGAGGAACTGCCGGTCTTCCGCCTGCAACGCCTCCGCGCCCGCAGCCAGCCGGGATCACTGTCCAACTGCAAGGATCTGTTGCTGGAACTCTATGGCGCCGACGTCGAATACTCGGCCGATGCCCTGGAAGACACCTATGCGACGCTGCGTCGGGTCGGTCAGGTGGTGCTGAGCGAGATCGTCAGCGACACCGACGCCGCCCGCATCCTCGGCGACATCGCCGAGGCCGAAGACCTGAACGGTCGCATCCGCGGCAATATGCTGGACACCCAGCGGGCGGTATCCTTCCTGATTCGCGGCAAGTTCCTGTCGGAAGGCCAGACCGAGGAAGCGCGCGAGATCATGCGCGACATCGAGTCGCTGAACAGCCACACCGCCTTCCTGTTCGACAAGATCAACTTCCTGATGGACGCCACCGTCGGCTTTATCAACGTCAACCAGAACCGGCGGGTGTCGCAGTTGACCGTCGCCGGTGTGGTCTTCATGCCCCTTAACGTCCTGGCCGGCATCGGCGGCATGTCGGAATTTTCCATGATGACCCACGGCATCCCGTGGCCGGTGGCCTATGGCATTTTCATCCTCGGCATGGGCGTCGTCGGCTGGGCCACCTATGTCGGCCTGAAAGTGTTCGAGTCCCGCAAGACCCGCAACGACCTCTCGGCAACAAGCCGGCCCCGGCGGTAGCATCTCGGGGCGCCTCCTTTGGCCGAGTCGACACCCGCCCCATCACCCCCAACATGATCCTCAGGGGCCCGATACGAAAGGACCAGGCCATGGGCTCGACGACGACGATGCGGATGGTGGCGCAGATTCAGCATGATGGCGACAGCGTCATGCAGAGCGGGCATGGTCGGGCCAGGCAATGGGTGCTGACACTGCTGCCGGCGAGCCCCAATGAGGTCGAGCCGCTGATGGGCTGGACCGCTTCCGACGACCCGCTACAGCAGGTCACGGTAACGTTTCCCGACAAGGACAGCGCCATCGCCTTCGCCGAGCGGCGCGGCTGGGCGTATACGGTATCGGAGCCGCGGCATCGGCCGATCCGGCCGAAAAGCTATGCCTCCAACTTCCTGGGGGACACCCCGGACGCCTGATGGAGCGAAAGGTCGTCGTCATGTCCAGATGCACTCTGGACATGACGAACCCAGGCGGAGGATGAGCGCCTTACTTCTTCAGGAAGTCGCGCGCCAGCACTTCGGCGATCTGCACCGCGTTGAGCGCAGCGCCCTTGCGCAGGTTGTCGGCCACGCACCAGAACACCAGGCCGTTCTTGACCGTCGGGTCTTTGCGCAGACGGCTGACGAAGGTCAGATCCTCACCGGCGCATTCCACCGGGGTGACATAGCCCTCGGCGGCGCGATGGTCGACCACCGACACGCCGGGGGCGGCGCGCAGGGCGGCCCAGGCCTGTTCCTCGGTGATGGGGCGCTCGAACTCGACATTGAGCACCTCGGAATGGCCGATGAACACCGGCACGCGCACGCAGGTCGCCGACACTGCGATGTCGCCATCGAGAATCTTGCGAGTCTCGGCCGCCATCTTCCACTCTTCCTTCGTGTAGCCGTCATCCATGAACACATCAATGTGCGGGATGACGTTGAAGGCGATCTGCTTGGGGAACTTGGTCTTCTCGATCGGGTCGTTGACGTAGATGGCCCGGGTCTGCTCGAACAGTTCGTCCATGCCGTCCTTGCCTGCCCCCGACACCGACTGATAGGTCGCCACCACCACGCGCTTGATCTTGGCCAGATCGTGCAGCGGCTTCAGCGCCACCACCATCTGAATGGTCGAGCAATTGGGATTGGCGATGATGCCGCGCTTCTTGTAGTTGGCAATGGCCTGAGGATTGACCTCGGGCACCACCAGCGGAATGTCGGGGTCCATGCGGAAATGGCTGGTGTTGTCGATCACCACGCAGCCGGCCGCGGCGGCGCGCGGGCTGTGCACGGCCGAAACCTTGGCGCCCGGCGACGACAGGGCGATGTCCCAGCCGGTGAAGTCGAACTTGGCCAGGTCCTGGACCTTCAGCACCTGATCCTCGCCGAAGGAGACCTCGCGGCCGACCGAACGCTCGGACGCCAGCGCGGCGACCTGTTCGACCGGAAACTGGCGCTCGGCCAGAATTTGCAGCATCTCACGGCCCACATTGCCCGTGGCGCCGATCACAGCGACCTTGTAACCCATGCTCTTTCCTCTCTCGTTCGCTCCGCCCTGGTCCCCGCAAACGAAAAGGCCCGCGAGGTTCCGCGGGCCTTTTCCGTTTGTGCAAACGAACCAGCCCGCGTCAGTCCACGGTTTTAGTGGTCGTCTTCGGGGTAGTCGTGGTGATGGTAGCGACGGACGCGCCGGCCCGACCGCTCGAACGAGCGGCGACAACATTGCCGGACTGGACGCCAGGATGGGCCATTGGGTTCGGAACCTCCGTCGGGAGGTGAGCAATAACCGAGCCGCGCGGCATTTTCAAGGGTTGAGTCGCGCTGGCCCGACCCGCTAATCTTCCGGGCCATGACATCCCTGAGCCAATGCGCCGTCACCATCCTGTCCACCGCCGACGCCGCCGACAAGCTGCGCCTGACCTATGACACCGCCCGCGCCTGGAGCGCCGGCGAGATTACCGAGATCGGCACCTGCCCACCACCCGACCGGCCGGCTCGCCCGGAACGGCCGGAGCTGCTGCCGCCCAACCGGATGCCCAAACGCTCTTACGGCGGAGTCGCCGGCCGAGTCGCCCTGCTGCATGCGTTGGCCCATATCGAGCTGAATGCCATTGATCTGGCCTGGGACATCATCGCCCGCTTCACCGCCTGGAATCTGCCGCGGGCCTTCTACGACGACTGGGTGACGGTAGCGCGCGACGAAGCGGACCATTTTGCCGAGTTGGAGCGGGTCATGGGGCTGCTGGGATCGGGCTACGGCGCCCTGCCCGCCCATGATGGGCTGTGGCAGGCCGCCACCAAGACCGCTGATGACCTGAAGACTCGGCTGGCGGTCGTGCCGATGACCCTGGAAGCGCGCGGCCTGGACACCACGCCGGCCACCATCGTCAAACTGGAACGCAACGGCGACAGCCTGTCGCCGCCGGTGCTGGCGGTCATCGCCGAAGACGAAATCGCCCATGTCGCCGCCGGTACCCGCTGGTTCAAGCTGCTGTGCGAGCGCGATGGCAGCGACCCGGTGGCCGAGTATCACCGCCTGATCCGCGCCCAATTCGGCAGCCTGAAAGCCCCGTTCAACACCGAGGCCCGCAGCCGCGCCGGCATGGCGCCGGAGTTCTACGAACCGCTGACGCGGTAAAGGGAACGACCCTGGGAGGGCGGGCGCCTCCCAGGGCACCCCACAAACAACGGCACGCCACAGCCCAGAGGCTGCAGCGCAACACATTGCAGAGTATGCGTCGACCCTACGACGAAGACTAGAAGCCTTCACGCTCCAGGCGCTTACGCTCGAGCTTGCGTGCCCGGCGAACCGCCTCGGCCCGCTCGCGCGCCTTGCGCTCGGACGGCTTCTCGTAGTTGCGACGCAGCTTCATTTCGCGGAAAACGCCCTCGCGCTGCATCTTCTTCTTCAGCGCCTTCAGGGCCTGATCGACGTTGTTGTCACGGACGAGAACCTGCACGTTTAGCCACCGCTCCTCTGCTGAGACTCTGCGGGAACGCAGAAACCGGTCGGACAAGGCCTGCCCCCGTCCGGAGAAGGCAGGGTTCTAACACAGCTAAACCCGCCTGTGAAGGGGGCGCACCGGTGGAAATGCCTTGTTCGGACGATTGATGGGATCATCGCAGCAGACTCAAGGCCTGATCACGTAATTCCGCCACCAGATAGGGCTTGGTAAAGGCCAGAATGATGACCATCGCCGCCAGCGCGACGACCAGCCCCAACAACGCTTTGGCCGCTCCGCTGGCGCCAGCGGCGATTCCCTGGTCATCGCGGCGATGATTGTCCGCGATGCGGACCGAACGGTAGCGATTGTCCATCCTGTGCTTCCCTGGTGGTCACCCTGGGGAAATTTAACACGCCCACTGTGGCGAAACGATGGAGAAGGTGGCGACGAGTCGGAAGAGATGGGGGACAGACAACCAGCCGCCCCCCCTGCTACTCGGTCACATGGGTAAAATTGTAGCCGTAGCGCTGACAGGATTGGCGCACCGAGGCGGTGGTGACGCGGTCGGTGGCAACAATCACGTTGGGCGTCTTGTCGCTCACCCCGAACACCTGAAACGGCATGAAGCTGGCCGAGCGCGCCCCTTTGACCAGACCGCAATACAGCGCGTCGTCGGCCACCGACAGCCAGCCGAACTTGGCGGTCGGATCTTTGAGGCGCAGGCGCACGGCGTTCATCACCACGGTTTTCTGCTGCAACGACAGCTCGCGGGCCTCAGCAGGCGCCGCGACAAGCAGAGCGAGAACAACAAGCAACAGCCTCATCTCGACCTCCCTCTACAGGCCCAGATAAGCCTGCTGAATCTTGTCGTCGGCCAGCAGCGCCGCGCCGCTGTCGGCCAGCACCATATCACCGGTCTCCAGCACATAACCACGATCGGCAATGGCCAGAGCGGCATAGGCGTTCTGTTCGGCCATCAGTACGGTCATGCCCTCGGCCTTCAGGGCCTCGACTGCCTTGAAAATCTCGGCCACCAGCAGCGGCGCCAGCCCCATGCTCGGCTCGTCGAGCAGCAGCAGCCGCGGCTTGCCCATCAGGGCGCGGGCGATCGCCAGCATCTGCTGTTGTCCACCCGACAGCGTGCCCGCCGCCTGCAAGCGCTTCTGCCGCAGAATCGGGAACATCTCATACATGGCGTCCAGATCAGCGGCGACATTCCTGCCGTGCCGGCGATAGGCCCCCAGGCGCAGATTGTCCTCGACCGACAGCGGCCCGAACACTTGGCGCCCCTCCGGCACTTGCAGGATACCGGCCGTCACGCGCTTGTCCGGCGACAATGTGCTAATGTCGTGACCGTCGAAGCGGATGATACCAGCGGCGATCGGCTGCACACCGGAAATCGCCCGCAGCAGAGTGGTCTTGCCGGCACCGTTGGCGCCCACCAGCGCCACCAGTTCGCCCTCGGCCACCGTCAGGCCGATGTCGTGCAGGGCCAGGATGCGGCCGTAACAGGAGGAAACAGACGTCAGTTCAAGAAGCATGCGCCGCACCCAGATAAGCCTCGACCACCAGCGGATTCGCTCGCACCTGGGCCGGCGTTCCCTCCGCCAGCTTGCGGCCGTAGTCGAGCACCAGCACATGGTCGGAAATGCCCATGACCATCTTCATGTCGTGCTCGACCAGCACCACCGTCACCCCCTGGTCGGCGATCTTCTTGATGACATCGTCGATTTCGCGGCTCTCGGTGGCATTCAGGCCGGCGGCCGGCTCGTCGAGCAGCAGCAGCTTGGGCTTGGCGGCCAGAGCCCGGGCCACCTCCAGGCGCTTGAGCGCGCCATAGGGCATCGACGCCGCCGGAGTATCGCGCCAGCGCGCCACGCCGACGAACTCCATCAGTTCCAGGCAGAACTCGGCGCACTGCCGATCCCGCCGGACCAGACCGGGGAAGCGCAGCAGCGACGCCCACAGGCGGCGGTCGCAATGGAGGTGATGGCCGACCATCACATTCTCCAGCGCCGTCATGTTGAAGAACACCTGCAAATTCTGGAAGGTGCGCGACATGCCGCGCGCCGCCAGCTCGTATACCGGCCGGGCGGTAATGTCGTGGTCGTCCAGCAGAATCCGCCCCCTGCTGGGGGTGTAGACGCCGGTAATCAGGTTGAACAGCGTGGTCTTGCCGGCGCCGTTGGGGCCGATGATCGAGTGAATAGTCCCGGGATTGATGGCGAAGGACAGATCTTCGATAGCGTGAACGCCACCGAATTCCTTGCTCAGGCCCTCGACGCGCAGCAGGGTCATGCGTCCCTCCGGCGGCGCAGGGCCAGCACCAGGGTGGGCAGCAGGCCCCGCGGCATGAAGATCATGGTCCCCATCATGATCGACCCCAGCACGATCGCCTCGTAATCCTCGAACGCCGTCAGCACATGCGGCAGACCGGTCAGCACCACCGCACCGACCACCGCGCCGAAGGTCGAGGCCATGCCACCGAACACCACCATGGTCACCAGCTCGATGGATTTGTGAAAGCCCGCGGTCGCCGGAGTGATCAGGCCGACATAATGGGCGAACAGACTGCCGGCGATCGAGGCGAACACCGCGGAAATGACGAAGATCAGCACCTTGAAGCGGGTGGTATCGACGCCCACCACCTCGGCCCCGACCTCGGAGCCATGCACGGCGCGCAACGCCCGGCCGATCGGCGAGGCGATCAGATTGAGCGACAGCCAGACCGCCACCAGCAGCAGTCCGCCGACCAGCCAGTACCATGTCTTCTCGCCCGACACCTCCCAGCCGCCGACGGCGAAGGGATTGGCGAACAGGTTCAGCCCGTCCGGTCCACCGGTGATCTTGGATTCGGTGTTGATGACGATGGAAATAATGATGCCGATGCCCAGCGTGGCCATGGCCAGGTAATGACCCTTCAGGCGCAGGATCGGCCGGGCGATCAGGAACGACAGCAGCCCGACCACCACCGCCCCCGCCGCCAGCGCCGCCAGCGGCGGCCAGTTGTAGGTCGCCGTCAGAATGCCCGACGCATAGGCGCCCAGCGCGAAAAAGCCGGCATGGCCCAGGCTGATCTGTCCGGCATAGCCGATCAGCAGATTGAGCCCGACGCAGACGATGGCGTTCAGGCCGGAATGGATGGCCACGTCATAGGCGTAGTTGTCGCGCAAGCCCAGCGGCAGCACGGCGATGACCGCGGCCAGACCGGCCAGACCCATCAGTTGGTTGCGGCGCTCCATCATACCCGCTCCGTGCCGCGCTTGCCGAACAGCCCGCCGGGCATGAACACCAGCACCACCAGAATGATGACGAAGGCGATGGCGTCCTTGTAGGCCGACGAGATATAGCCGGCCCCCATGGCCTCGGCGATACCGACGATCAGCCCGCCGACCACCGCGCCCATGCCGTTGCCCAACCCGCCCAGCACCGCCGCCGAAAAGCCCTTCAGGCCGAGCATGATACCGGCATCGGTGGAGGTAAAGGTGATGGGCGTCACGACAATGCCGCCGATCGCCCCCAGCATGGCCGACAAGCCGAACGACAGGGCCAGCACCCGCTTGACGCTGATGCCCACCAGTTGCGCCGCCAGACGATTATACGAGGTGGCCAGCATGGCCTTGCCGTGCAGGGTGCGGCCAAAGAACCAACCGAGCGCGGCGATCACCACCACCGTCACCCCCATCACCCACAGGCTTTGCGGCACGATGGTGGCGCCGAGCACGTTGATGGGGGTCTCGCCGGTGAAGGCGTCCATGCGGTGAAAATCCTTGCCCCACAGCACCTGAGCGACGCCGCGCAGAAAGATCGAAGCGCCGATGGTGATGATGATCAGGGTGGTGACGTTGGAGTCGCGGGCCGGCTCGACGGCGAATTTCTCCAGCGCGAAGCCGACCAGCATGGTCGCCGCGACAGCCAGGGGAATCGCCAGCGGCAGCGGCACGCCAAGCCCGACCAGCGACACCGTGGCCATGCCGCCGATCATGATGAACTCGCCCTGGGCGAAGTTGATGACGTGGCTGGCGTTGTAGATGATCGAAAAGCCCAGGCCGGCCAAGGCATAGATCGACCCCACCGTGAGGCCGGAAAACAGGTATTGCAGGAATTGGGCAAGCATGAATGCCTCATTGATCCCCTCGCCCGCGGGCGGGAGAGGGGGCTATGACACTGCGGACATCAATCCGCCAGCGACCAGTTGCCGTTCTTGATCTCGACCATGTGGAAGGCCTGGGGCGACAGGCCCATGTGGTCGGTCGCCGACATGGTCACCACGCCGCCGGTGCCGATATAGCCGGCGGTCTTCTCGATCTCGTCGCGGATTTTGTCCTTGTCGGTACCGCCAGCGCGCTGGATCGCCGCCAGAGCCAGTTGCAGACCGTCATAGGCATGACCGGCGAAGGTCGAGGGCTCGACGCCGAACGTGGCGGTGTAGTCCTTGACGAAGCTGGTCACCACCGGCTTCTGCGGGTCGGTTGCCGGCAACTGATCGGCCACCACCAGACCGGCGGCAGGCAGACGCACGCCCTCGGCGGCCTCACCGGCCAGCTTGATGTATTCCTTCGAAGCGACGCCATGCGACTGGTACAGCGGCACCGAAATGCCGAGCTGCTTGTAGTTCTTGGTAACGATCGCCGGGCCCTGGCCGAAGCCGAAATTGAACACGGCCTGTACGCCGGCGGCACCCTTGATCTTGGTAAGCTGCGCGGTGGTGTCGGGGTCTTTGGGCGAATAGGTCTCGTCGGCAACGATCTCGATGCCGTAGGTCTTGGCGACCAGCAGCGACTGGTCATGACCCGACTTGCCGAAACCGGCATCCTCGGAAATCATGGCGATCTTGCTGATGCCGCGCTTCTGCATGTCGGCGAACACCTTTTCGGCGGCCATGCGGTCGGTATGCGGGGTCTTGAAGACGTATTTCTTGACCGGCTCGACGATGACCACGGCGCCGGCCATGGAAATGAACGGCACCGCGGCCTTGTCCAGCAGCGGCACGGCGGCCATGGTGGTGGCGGTGGTCGAGCCGCCGATGATCACGTCGACCTTGTCGGATTCGATCAGACGCTTGGCGAAGCTGGCAGCCTTGTCCGCGGCGCCGGCATCGTCATAGACCACCAGTTCGACCGGACGGCCGAGCACGCCGCCATCCTTGTTGACCTTGGCCACGTAGTGCTCGAGCACCTTCTTTTCCGGGTCGCCCAGGAACGAGGCGCCACCGGTCACCGACAGGAACGCGCCGATGCGAATCGGCTCGGCCGCCTGAGCCGCCGCCGACACCAGCCCACCGGCCAGCACGGCCGCCGCAACGATCCCCGAATGCCAGGACTTCCGCATTGTATTTCCCCCTCGCTTATTGGGCCGCGCGTGAGCGTGACAGGCTGCCCGCGCAGGCTCGCCCATCTGTACAGAAAAAACCGGCTCGGAAAAGCAAAATTTGCCCCGCGAACGCCCCTCGCGGCGCCTGCCCGATTCGGCCGCCGTCGAACGGCCGAGCCGGCACAGGACCGGGGAGAACGGGCCGGCCGAACCGTCTCTGGCGCTTGATCCGGGGGCGATCCAAGGTATATTTCGCCGCGCCGGACGATACCAGTGCCGTTGCTAACCAGCTAGAAACCTTTTGCGGATTTTCTAGGTGGGAACTTTGCGTTTATAGTCCGCCGCATTCACCTTAGAGGCGACCTTGTACTCTCTTCGCTCCATCGCTCGCTCGCTGCCCACCCATGCCGCCGTGTTCACGGCCCTCCTGGGCTTTTCCACCGTGGCTTACGCCGACGCGGGCCTGGAGGCCTTGCTGAGCGCCAACCCGCCGACCAAGGTCGCTATCGCCGACGGCAATGGCGACAAGCTTCGCTCGATCTACCAGACGCGCCACTTCCGCCCGCTATGGCCGGCCGGACCGCGCCGCGACCGGCTGATCGCCGTGCTCGGAGCGGCAGGCCAGGAGGGACTGGATGCCCCCAGCTACCTGACCGCGGCCATCAAGGAGCGTCAGGCGGCTGGCGAGGCCAAGGCCAACGAGCTGGACATGCTGCTGACCGATGCCGCCATGCGCTACGCCAGCGATCTGCGCAGCGGTCAGGTCGATCCCGATCAGGCCGACCATCTGTGGCAGCACAACCGCCCCAGCTTCGACGCCGCCAGCTTCATCACCCAGATGCTCGAGACCGATGACGGGCTGGCCCCGCTGGCCGATCTGGCACCGCCCTATCTGGGCTATCGGCGCCTGCGCGACACCCTGGCGGCGCTGCGCCAGACCCAGCAGGCGGGCGGCTGGCCGACGGTGACCGCGGTCGGCAAGGACAGCATCAAACCCGGCATGCAGGACGAGCGCATCGCCATGGTGCGCAAGCGGCTGGCGGTGACCGGCGAATATACCGGTACCGATCTGGAAAGCACGACCCTCGACGACGAACTGTCCGAAGCCATCAAGCGATTCCAGAGTCGCCACGGCCTGGATGCCGACGGCGTGCTCGGCCGCGGTACGGCGGCGGCCATGGCGGTGACCGTTGACGAGCGGATCGAGCAGATCATCGCCAATATGGAACGCTGGCGCTGGCTGCCGCGTGCCCTGGAACCGACCCACCTGTTCGTCAATATCGGCGGCCAGTATCTGAATCTGGTCAAGGATGGCGAGGTGGTGTTGCAGACCCGTGTGGTGGTCGGCAAGCCGACCCATCGCACCGTGGCCTTCCGCGCGGCGGTGACCTCGGTCACCCTGAACCCGCCGTGGAACGTGCCGGACAGCATCGCCTCGAAGGAAATTCTGCCCGAGCTGAAGAAGAACCCCGACTATCTGGTGGAAAATCGCTTGCGGATCGTCGGCGCCTTCCCGCCGGACAGTCCGGAAAGCGACGGCATCGGCATCAATTGGCACGGCTATTCGCGCTTTCCGTATCAGCTCCGCCAGGTGCCCGGCCGGGACAATTCCCTGGGCGTGGTCAAATTCAACATGCCCAACGCCAACGACATCTACCTGCATGACACACCTTCGAAAGCCCTGTTCCAGCGCGCACGCCGCGCCTTCAGCCATGGCTGCGTGCGGGTCCAAGACCCGATGCGTCTTGCCGCGACCCTGATCGGCAAAGATGACTTTGCTCCGGACAAAATAAAGGAGCGGATTCAGAACGGCGTAACCCAGACCGTTCAACTCACCAAGCCTGTTCCAATCTACCTGTTCTACTTTACCGCATGGGTGGACGCCGATGGAAAGCTTGAACTGCGTGATGACATCTATGGCTATGACCGTGGCATATCGTCGCAGCTGGCAAAAAAGCGGCAAAAAATGGCCCTTATGGCAAAAAGCTAGCAAAGATCGGGTTGACAGCCCCGTACAACGAAATGGTATATCCTAAAGTGTTAGATCCGTAGGGGGACGTAGGCCATGACGACGAATCGTATGGATGGTGCTGCATGATTGATCGGCGCCAATTCTTGAGCTTCGCCACCGCCGCAGTCGCAACCAGCATGTTTGCCGCACCGGCCATCGCCAAGCCAACCATCAAGAAGCCGGAACGGTCTATTTCCTTTTACAATATTCATACCGGCGAGAGCGCCAATGGCGTTTATTGGGTCGAAGGTCGTTATGATCGCCGCGCCCTGACCTCGATCTATCGCGTGTTGCGCGATCACCGCACTGATCAGGTACACGCGATTGATGTCGACGTGATCGACATGCTGCACCGCCTGCGCAGCCGCATCGGCCTGGGCCGGCCCTATCATGTCATCTCGGGCTACCGCTCGCCGGAATCCAACGCCATGCTGGCCTCGCTGAGCGATGGCGTCGCCCACAAGTCGCTGCATATGGAAGGCAAAGCTGTCGACATCCGGGTCGAAGGCATGTCGCCGAGCACCCTGGGCCGCGCCGCCAAGAGCATGAAATGCGGGGGCGTCGGTATCTACCGGTCGTCCAACTTCGTCCATGTGGACTGTGGCAAGGTGCGGACCTGGTAGGACGGCGGCGACAGATCACCATTGATACCGGCGAGCGGAATGTTTAACAGATCATCAAGCCGTGGCGCCGGTCCTCCAGCGGCCATTGCGGCCGCGGCCAAGCGCGGAGCGCGCCCGGCGAGGGCATGGATGAGCCTTTAGGCTCGTCGGTATGACTTCTGAAATACGTCATGCCCGGACTCGTCCGGGCATTATCGTTTCCCACTCGCTCATCGTCAGGCCCTATGATCCTGTCCCCCATTCCCACCACCGACCTTCCCGACGTGCTCGCCCGGTTCCAGGCCAGCCTGCCCGAGGGCTCCCTGGCCGCCACGGTGTTCAGCCGCATCGCCGCCACCCTGCCCCACGACAATCCCGCCGACACCGAGCCGGCGCGGCATCGGGATGCGGTGGCGCTGTGCGAGGCGTTCGGCCTGCCGACCATCGACGAGCCGCCGCAAGCGGCGTTCAGTTGGGACGGCCGAGCGATTCGCGTTGCCGAGTCCGAGGCCAGCGTGGTCATTCACGAGGTGACCCACTACCAGCTCTGCGCCCCGGACCGGCGACCGCTGCCTGATTTCGGCCTGGGCGCCGGGCCGGAAAGCGGCCGCAAGGCCGAGGCCGACGCGGCGCTGTGCCTGCCCGGCGCGCGGCGCGACGTCGAGGAAGGCTTGTGTTCGTTGCTGGGGATTTTGTGGGAGGCCGAACTCGGCCATCCGGCCATCCTCGCCTTCCTTGAACAGAACTGGCTGGAAGGCCGCGACAGCCCGCTCAACCGCGATCATTTCCTGAAAATGGTCCATCTGCTGCATCAGCACGGCTTCATCGACGCCGATGGTCATCCCACCAAGGTGCTGCGCGAGATGGACGATGCCCGCTTCTTCGACGGGCTGGTGTTTGATTGATATGGATGAGCGAAATATTTGACACATGCTACGAACCGGCACGCCGGTCCTCAAGCGGCCATTGAGGCCGCACCTGAGCGCGGAGCGCGCCCGGCGAGGGTATAGATGAGCCTTCAGGCTCATCGGTATAAGAGACCGGAAGCGCGGGCGTCTCGCCCGCGCTTCCGGCAGATCATCAGAACTTGTAGGTCACGCCAAACGACAGCTCGTGCTGATACATCTGGATCGTTTCGGTACCGCCGCCGAACGTCTGCTGGATCGCACCGCTCAGGTCGTTATCGAAGGCATAGGTATACGCGAAGGTCAGTTGCCAGGCGGGGGTCATCTGATAGCTCGCGCCCACCGAAATGTGATTGGCGATGGTGGCCGGCGCCAGGGTGTTGAACAGGATTTCCTTCGAGGTGGTGAAATCGGTGGCATGGGCATAACCGGTGCGCAGGGTCAGCTCCGGGGTAGCGTGCCATTGGACGCCGATCCGGAACACATCCATATCCTGCCAGCCGAAGCCCAGACCGCCGTCCATGCCCAGCAACTGGGAGGAGGGGTTGGTCAGAATGCCGGTATTGGCGATCGCGGCAACGTCGCCGTAGAAAATGCGCTGCCATTCCAGCAGCACTTCGACTTCCTTCATCGGCTTCAGCGTAATGCCGGCCTGAGCCGTCGCCGGGATGTCGAAATCGCCCTGTTCGGCGAACAGGCCCGAGTACTTGGAAAACTCGCTCATCCACATCTTGGACTGGTAGGTGGCGCCCAGGCTCAGCCAGGGCAGCGCATCCCACACCGCGCCGACCCGCACGCCGCCGCCATACGAGAAGTCATAGCCGTTGTTGGAAACATCGCCCGCCGACGTCGACAGGGCGGAGAAGGATTGGATGCCATAGGCCTCGAAATACTGCATCGCCAGCACCGGCGCGACGCCGAGGGTCAGATTGCTGCCGATCTTGCGGGACACGTTGAAAGCCAGGAAGGCTTGCGCCAGATCGACGCCGGTCGTCACCACGCTGTTGCCGTTGAACACCGCCGTCGGGTAGCTGGTGTTCATGCCGCCGTTGCCGTACATGACCAGGCCCAACGATGTCTGGTCATTGACCAGATAGTTCACGCCCATGCTCAGAATCGGAAAGATATTCTGGTCACTCTCGTAGGTGCCGGGCGAGGCCACGAACGAGTTGTCGAAAGTCGCGCTGCGGAATGGCATGAACAGCGTCAGATCGGCTTCCACCGAATTGCCGATGGCGACGCCAAGCGCCGGGTTCTGGGCCAGGCCCATGGCGCCTTCGGCCAATGTCAGGCCGGCGCCGGCCATACCCTTCGACTGGGTGCTGTAGGCGGCGGAAAAATAACCGTTGGTCGCCAAGGCGGGCGTGACGTGCAGCGCGACCATGGCCGCACCGGCCGCGAGCAGCGCCCGCAAAGCGGTGGTGTTCTTCATTCTCGTTTCCCCTCTCGTTGTCGGCGGTCCCCAGCGGACAGGCCACCGTTTTTGCCGTATCAGCATAGCCTAATGCTGATAGGGGCGAGGGGGTAGTATGCCGGTACTACACAACATTTTATGTCGCGAGTGTTGCCCCGAGGTTATAGAGCCTGCCCGATCATTGACAGCGCCGTCTCCCGCCGACCAAGCTCGCGCTCATCACGCCAATGGAGAGTCGACCATGCGCAAGCCCTGGATTCCCACCCTCGCCCTGGCCGCGGCGCTGCTGTCCGGTGGCGGTGCCCAGGCCGGTGACGGCAAGATCAAGTTGTTCAAGGTGGTCAGCGTCAAGGACGAGACGGTGATCGGCCTGAGCGAGGACGAGTTGCGCGGCTACGGCACAGGCGGCGATGTCGAGGTGCTGGCCAAACGCCTTGCCGCTGCCGGTCAGTTGACGGCTTGGCAATACGCCACCCGCAAATCCACCGACGGTGCCTTGCAGCAGGCCCCCTTGCGCCAGATCTCGATCTTCCCGGCCAATACGGTGCGCATCGAGCCTTATGCCACGCCGCTGGAAATCGTCGCGCCGAATTAAAGCGCGCTCCGACCACGTCGGATCGCGCCTTAAACTTTCCCACCCTTGCGGCCAGGAAACCCAGCCGGCAGGATAGCGCCATGATGGACGACCTTCTTGGGCGCGCTCGCGCCCTTCTGGCGCAGTCGGCGACCTGGCACGATCTGCGCCGCCGACTCGATGATGCTGATCTGACCTATCGACTTGGCGTCGGCGGGCTGGACATACTGTTAGTCGAATGGCACGAGCGGGAAGCCGCCGCCCTGACCGATTCGGCCCTGGCCGATGAGTTGGCCTTCTGGGCCGAGGGCGGCAGTTTCGCCAGCCATCTGAAAGGCTACAGCGCCACGCCACCGGCCATCCTGGTCGAACAGGCGCGGCTCCGCGGCTGGTTCGTCAAACCGCTCGGCAGTGGCGGGGCCATCGTCAACGCCCCGACCGGCCGACCGCTGGTGATTCGGAGTCTGGTGGTCTGATGTGCCCTCGCCGGGCGCGCTCCGCGCTGGGCCGCCGGAGGACCGGCCATACCACAAAATCAGTCCACGCCGTCGGACACCTGAGTCCCCGCGCCGGCGTTCAGGCGTCGGCGGGCGGTTTCCTCGACCTTGACCTTCAGCTCGGGATTGGCATCCATCACCTTGCGGAAATCGCGCACATCCAAAGTCAGCAGATGGCAGCTACTGCGCGACCGTACCGTGGCGGTGCGCAGGCTGTCCCTGAGCAGGGCGATCTCGCCGAAGAAATCGCCGTCCTTCAGGATCACCAGGCGATCCGACAGGGTCACCTCGACCTGGCCAGCGGCGATGAAATACATGCAATGGCCGACCTCGCCGGAGCGCATCAGCACCTCGCCCGAGACGGTGCGGTACAGCCGCAGCTTGGCGGCGATTTCGGCAATCTGGTGGGCATCCAGGTCGGCAAAGAACGGCACCCGCGCCACCAGACGCCAGGTCAACAGGAAATGCTGGCGCCGCACCTCCTCGGCGAAGCCGGTGGCGAGAATCGAGGCGGGCAGCGCAAACATGCCCAGGCCGAGCAGCGCCACCACGGCACCGACGATCTTGCCCAGCGCCGTCTGTGGAATTGCGTCGCCGTAACCCAGCGTCGTCAGGGTGACGATGGCCCACCACATGGCGTCGGGGATGGTGTCGAACTGGCCAGCCGCTTGGCCGCGCTCGATGAAATACAGCACGGTGGCGGCCCCCAGGGTCAGCAGGCCGACGATGAACGCGGCCGACCACAGCGGCTTGGCTTCGTGCCGTACCACCGCGCCCAGGGTCTGCAAGGCCGGCGAGTAGCGGGCCAGCTTGAGGAACCGCAGCAGCCCGAATACCGTGACCGCGTCGGCCGGCAACAGGGGGGCGACGAAGAACGGCAACACCGCCAGCAGATCAAACAGGCCATAGGGGCTCAGCAGATAGCGCCGCACCCCTCCTTCCGGGACACAGGCGGCGGCAGTGATGCGCAGCAGCAATTCAAACAGGAAGACGGCGGTGAGCGATGCTTCCAGCCGCCACAGCAGCACAGCATGCCCCATGCGGACCGATGGCACGGTGTCGACCACCGCGGAGAAGGTCGCCGCCAGCAGGCAGGCGATGATGAGGATACGAAACGCCCGGGCCGGCAATAGCGCCAGCGGTCCATCTTCCACCAAAGCCAGCAGTCCCGACATGCCACCCCCATCCCCGGGTCGATAGTTTCGATGCCCCACCGCCACCGGTCAAGCGCAAGGCTGGCTGGAGTGGCCGCTGGAAATCGGCCATACTCCGTCGCACCAGTCCCATGGAAGGCCCCGCCGATGCTCCGCCCCGCCATCCTGGCCGCCCTGCTGTACGCCGCCCTCGCGGTTCCGGCCGCCGCTGCCGATAAGACGCATCATCTGGTCATCCAGGTCAGCGACAGCGACCAGGCCAAGTTCAATCTGGTTCTCAGCAATGCCGCCAACGTCTCGCAGGACTACAGCAGCCGTGGTGAAGAGGTCGAAATCGAGGTCGTCGCCTACGGCCCCGGCCTGCACATGCTGCGCGCCGATACCTCGCCGGTGAAGGAGCGCATGAAGTCGTTCAAGGACGGCATGCCCAACGTCACCTTCACCGCCTGCGGCAACACCATGAAGACCATGGCCCAGCACGAGCGCAAACCCATCCCGCTGCTGGAAGGAGTCGAGGTGGTGACCGCCGGCGTGGTGCGGCTGATGGAGCGGCAGGAACAAGGCTGGAGCTATGTCCGGCCCTGAGGCAGAAATAATTGCTTCATCCATCGTCATGCCCGGGCTTGTCCCACGGGTGTCCGGCATGGTTCTTGCTGTCATGCTGCAAATGCGAACTCCATCTGATTCTGGTTGGCTGGTGGCTTTTTCAGAGGACGGTGGAGTTCGTCGAGGCGGCGGCGTTGCATGA